>Ga0207711_10000051_pt1 | contig 140854 bp, 127 predicted proteins | sample KBSS34metaG_FD_184401 | JGI IMG/M metagenome (GOLD analysis project Ga0207711, IMG submission 184401) | Switchgrass rhizosphere microbial communities from Kellogg Biological Station, Michigan, USA - KBS S3-4 metaG (SPAdes) (version 2) | ecosystem: Host-associated > Plants > Roots >... | reverse complement strand
GGGATGCTGGCCGCGGGCTGGTCGCACGACGCGAGCCACGACTGCATGGTCCCGCCAGGGTGGGTGATGGGGCCCGATTACGTGCCGCACCAGCCCGAGCCGCCGGGCGAAGCTTGCGAGCCTTAGGATCTGCGCGGATTTTTGATTCACTCACGATACACCCGGCGATTGGGCGGCGCGGTAAAGGCGAACGGGCTTCGATTTGCGGCGGGTCGAACTGGGATTCCACGGAGAAAAGGCTGAAGGTTCCGCAGCTTAATCGTGGGGACAATCAGCATGGCCGGCACCATCAAGACGCGGCGGACGCATTATGAGGTGCTCGGGCTGGCGCCGACCGCGACTGCCGACGAGATCGAGCGCGCGTTCGCCGGGTCGATCAGCATTTTTCAGCCGCACGGCTTTAGCGGCGTCGCCGAGGCTGCCGTCGCCTTCCGCACGCTGCGCGATCCGGCGCGGCGCCGCGCTTATGATGCTGAAATCGGGCTCGGGCCCAAACCGGAGCCGCGCCCGGCGCCGATGCAGTGGCGTGTCGGAGCGCAGTTCCTGACCGCATCGGCGACGCCGATGATGGCGCGGCCGCGACCCGAGGCGCCCGTCGAGCCGTCCGTTGAGCCCGACCCGACGCCGCCGATCGCCGCGGCGCTGCAGCGGTTGGCGCGGCCCGAGCCGCTCCACGATGCGACCCCGGCAACGCAGCCTATTCCGTCGGTCACGGCACCAGCGCCCAAAGCCGATCCGCCGATCGCCAGCGAACGCACCGTGCACCTCGCGCTGAACGAGGACCGGGCCGAGGCCGACGCCGGTGCGATTCCGTGGAAGCCGATCGGGATTGTGGCCGGCGGCGTGATCGTCGCCGGGGCGATCATCGGCGGCTGGGCCGGGTGGGACGCGGGCAATGCCGCGGAACCGCAAGCGGCGAAGGTCGCGCTGCCGCCGCCAACCACGTTCACGGTCAACGATCCCGCCAAGGCGGCGCCGAACCCGGTGCTGGACGATGCCCGGGCGCTGCCGGCCAGGCGCACCGCCCGCGCCGTGACCCGCGTGGCGCGTACGCGGCCGCCGTCGCAGCTCGCCGATGTCGAGCGGCAATTATCCGAGATGCCGGCGCAAGCGGTCGCACCTGAGCAAGCCGCCGAGACTGCGCCGGTCGCCACTGCCGCGGCGGCAAGCCTGCCGCTGCCCAACCGGGTGATTGCGCGGACGATCGAGCGGATCGGTTATCCCTGCGGCGAGGTTGCTTCGACCACCCAAAGCGGCGCGTCGGGCGCGTTCAAGGTGACCTGTACCTCGGGCCATTCCTATCAGGCAGCGCCGGTGCGCGGGCGTTACCACTTTCGCCGCCTCGGCGGCGGCTAGGCCGCTGGCGTACTGACGGCAGACGAAAAGCCCGGCGCGGGCGTGGCCGGCCTGGCGGGAGGCAAGCGGACGGTCGCCGAGGCACGGGGGTTCGGCCGGTCGCAGCCACCCAGCAGCAGCACCGCCAGCATCAATCCGGTTGAGCGTTTCACCCCTCGCGCTCCCAAGCCTTCGAACGAGTCCCGAGCTTGGTCCCAAGAGATTTCTAATGTGCTAAAGCGCGCGGCCAAGGGGGACGTGGCTCATGGGTGAACGGTTCGAACGGCATCGGCAGCCATGGCGCGCCGACGAGCTCCACCGGTTGCGCACCCTGGCGGGCAAGGGCATGGCGTTGAAAGCGATCGCCAAGGCGCTGATCCGGAGCGAGGAATCGGTCAAACAGCGGGCCAAGGAAGACGGGCTCAAGATCGCCCGGCTGCGCTAGGCTTTAATTTGCGCAGGCATGTCCGGCCGCGTTAAGCCGCTGCCGGCAAAACCACCGGAGTCGGATCGATGGCGGACGAAGTTCATCACGGCGAATGCTTTTGCGGCGCGGTCGGGATCGAGCTGACCGGGCAGCCCGCGGCGCAAGGCTATTGCCACTGCCAATCCTGTCGTTCGATGGCCGGCGCGCCGGTCCGCGGGTTTACCTTGTGGCCGCGGGCGTCGGTCCGGATCACCAAGGGCGAGGACCAGCTTGGCGGGTTCAACAAGATGGGCTTTTCCGATCGCCAGCATTGCACCAATTGCGGCGGGCAGGTGCTGATCCAGCACCCGACGATCGACATGACCGACGTCCATGCGGAGACGCTGCGCGGGTTCGATTTCCAGCCGGGGCTGCACGTCAATTACCAGGAGCGCGTGCTGCCGATCCGCGACGGGCTGCCCAAGCAAAAGGATTTTCCGGCGGAGCTCGGCGGGTCCGGAGAGTTGATCGCGGAGTAATTATTCCTCGGTGCGGACCAGCACGGTTTCGCCGATCAACAGGAACAGCAGGAACGGCGCCCATGCTGCGATCACCGGCGGGTAGGCGCCGGCATTGCCCATCGCCAGGCTGAAATTGTCGGCGACGAAATAAGCGAAGCCGAGCGCCATGCCGAGCGTCGCACGGAGCAGGACCTGGCCCGAGCGGGCGAGCCCGAAGGCGGCGACGGCGGCGAGCAGCGGCATCAGCAGGGTCGACAGCGGCGCGGAAATCTTGTGGGCGAGTCCGGCGCGGGCTTCGTCGGCCGGGCGGCCGGCGGCTTCGAGTTCGGCGATGCGTTGTTCCAGCGTCCAGTAATCGAGCTGGGTCGGGTCGACCTTGGCCAGGGTCAATTGCTGCGGGGTGACCCCGGGGAGCGCGGCCAGCCGCGGTGCGCTGCGCACCAGGTTCATGGTCGCGTCGTAAATCCGCGCCTTGTCGAGCAGCCAGTCGCCGGTGGCCGGCCGGGGCACCGCGGTATCGGCGCGGATCACGCGTTCGAGGATGCCGCCGGTGCGGTCGTAGATGACGATATTGTCGACGTGAAAGTCGGCGCCGCGGCCGGCCACCCGCCCGGCGCGGATCAAATCCTCGCCGCTCAGCAGCCAGACGTTGGACAGCACGCCGCTTTCGGGCGGGATCGGCTTGTAGTCATTGTCCGACCAGGCGGTGACGACCCGCGCCGCCTTGACCACCACCGTCTCGTTGAAGGCGAACAAAGCGGCGGCGATGACGACGCTGGCGACGATCAGCGGGGCGAGCATCTGGTGCGCCGAGACGCCCGCCGCCTTCATCGCCACCACTTCGCTGTGCTGGTTGAGGCCGACGAACGCGATCAACGTCCCGAGCAGCACCGAAAAGGGCAGGAAGCGCGACACGAGAAGCGGGATGCGCAAGCCGACGTATCGCCACAGTTCGGCGTCGCCGTTGCCGGGGATCGCGAGGATTTTGCCGGATTCGCCGAGCAGGTCGAGCGTCATCAGGATCAGCACCAAGGCGAACAGCACGGCGAGGCTGCGGGTCAGGAACAGGCGCACCGAATACCAGGCGATCTGGCGCGACGGGAAGAATTTGAGGTTGATCATGCGTCGGCCGGCCGCGGCAGCAGTGAGCGGGCGCGGCGCGCGGTCTTGGCCGCGAACCATTCGAGCGCGCCGATCGGCTGTCCGCCCGGCTTGTGCGCGATCACGTGGTACATCCACACGATCAGGGTCGCGAGCAGGATCAGCGGCACCCACATCGCCAGAATCGGATCGAGCCGGCCCTGCGCCGCCGCCTGTTCGCCGTACTGGTTGACCTTATGATAGGCGACCACGATCACGATCGAGAGGAAGATGCCGAGCGCCGACGAACTGCGCTTGGGCGGGATCGCGAGCGCGACCGCGAGCAGCGGCAGGAACAGCATCATCACCACTTCGACCAGGCGGAAATTGAGCGCCGCCTGGGCCTCGTGGCGTTGACGCGCGTCGGGGGCGCCGCCGCCGTACCCGCGGCGGAACAGCTCGTTCAGATAGAGTTCGTCGGAATCGCTGCCGCGGCGGCGGAACTGGTCGATCACCGGCAGGCCGATCGGCAGGTCATAGGTCTCGAACGACAAAGTGCGGGGGGTGGCAAATTTGGGCGAATCCTGGACCAGCCGGCCCTTCACCAGCCGGAACAGGATGGTGTCGGCGTCGTCGGTGGCTAGGAAGCGGCCGCGTTCGGCGGTGGCGGCGACGGTCATGCCGTTCTTGTCGTCCATTTCGACGAAGATGCCGTGGAGTTGCGTCCCGTTATGTTCGCTGCGGTCGATACGCAGGGTCAGGCGATGGCCGAGCTGGTTGAACTCGGCGACCTTGATCGCGGCGCCGAGCGCGCCCGACTTGAGGTCGAAGCGCAGGCCTTCGTAGCGGTAATGCGACCACGGCTCGAGATAGCCGACGATGAACAGATTGAGCGCCATCAGGGGAATGGCGAAGGCATAAGGAACGCGCAGCAGCCGGCCGAAGCCGATGCCGATCCCGCGCATGGCGTCGAGCTCGGACGACAAAGCAAGCTTGCGGAAGGCAAGCAGGATGCCGAGCATCAACCCGATCGGAATACCGAGCGAGAGATATTCGGGCAGCAGACTGGCGAGCATGCGCCAGACGACGCTGACCGGACCGCCGGCATCGACCACGTACTGAAACAGGCGCAACATCTTGTCGAGCACCAGCAGCATTGCCGCCAGGACCAGCGAACCGAGCAGCGGCACCGCGATGGTGCGCGCCAGATAGCGGTCGATTAAAGTCAGCTGGCGCAAATTTGGTCGTCCCGACACCATGATTTGGCCGCAAAGGCAGCCGACATTGCACAAGGGACGGATTCACCTTTGCCGTGGTGTGCCCGTTCCCGCTGAAGCTCTACACCGAAGCGGTCCGGGAAATCATGTTGAAAACGCGTCCACTGCCGATTGCGACTGCCGCAGCCCGTTTGGCGGCCGGCTTCGCCGTGCGTGGCGGGGGCCGGCCGGGGCAATGATGGGACGGCCGAGGATCGCCTTGTTGTCGAACCCCAAGTCGACCGGCAACCTCGCCCAGCTGCCGCGGATCCGCGCTTTCTGCGCCGAACATCCCGACATTTTCCATTACGAAGTCGAGCACGCCTACCAGGTCGGCGAGGCGCTCAAGACGATCGCCCGGGTGCGGCCCAAGGTGCTGGTCATCAACGGCGGCGACGGCACCGTCCAGGCGGCGCTGACCGAACTCTATAACGGCGGCCACTTCGGCGATTCGCCCCCGCCCGTCTCGGTCCTGCCGAGCGGCAAGACCAATCTCATCGCGCTCGACCTCGGCGCCCGCGGCGATCCGATCGCGGCGCTCGAGCGGCTGATCGAGATTGCCCAGGACGATCTCGCCCCGCACCTCGTCCCGCGCGAATTGATCGCGCTGCGCCAGAACGGTTCCGAGCGGCCGGTGATCGGTATGTTCCTCGGCGGTGCCGGACTGGCCGAAACGATGCTCTACTGCCGACACAAAATCTATCCGCTGGGACTGCCCAACAGCGTCAGCCATGCGCTGACTTTCGTCGCTTACATCGCGCAGCTGGTGCTCAAGCTGAAGGCGGGCTTCCTGCCGCCGCCGGCCGAGCAGACCGATCTGATGATGCATCGGCACGGGCGGATTTCGGGCCGTTTCGCGTTCCTCGCGGTCACCACGCTCGACAAGATGCTGCTGTCGGGACAGGTCGGCGGCGTCGGGCAGGGGCCGCTCAAGGTTGTGGCGATCGAAGAGAGCGCGAGTTCGGTATTGCGGGCGTTGCTGGCCGGGCTGACCGGCGGATACCGGGGCAAGAAGATGCGCGGCGTCCACTTCGAGGAAGTCGATGAAATCACCATCGAGGGCGACCGTTCGAACGTGATCCTCGACGGCGAGACCTTCTCCGCCCAGCGCGGCAGCCCGATCAACCTGACGCCCGCGCAGCCGCTGTCGTTCGTCAAACTGGCGGCGTAAACACGTCCCCATGTCCGACCTGCGCGAGCTCGTCGCCGAGGAACTGAGCCTGCCCGTCGACCCCCGTGCCGCGGCGGTCGGGGGGGCGATCGCGGCCAGGCATGGCGCGGCGAGCCGGGCGGTGCTGTTCTACGGATCGTGCCTGCGCGAGGCCCAGCTCGACGTGTTGATGCTCGATTTCTATTTGATCGTCTCGGACTATCGCGCGGCCTATGCCAAGCGCTGGCTGGCCGCCGCCAACCGCCTGATCCCGCCCAACGTCTTCTATGTCGAGCATGACGGGCTCGCGGCGAAATATGCGGTGCTGAGCGAAGCGGATTTCAACCGGTTGAACGGGCCGGAGACGCGGAGCGTGTCGGTCTGGGCGCGGTTCGCGCAACCGTCGCGGCTGGTGTGGGTTGCCGACGTGCGAGCCCGGCAGTCGGCGATCGACGCCGTCAGCCGCGCCGCGCCGACATTGCTGGCCGCCGCGGGCGGAGACGCGGGCGACGACCCACTAGATTTATGGCGGCGGGCGTTCGCGCTGACCTATTCGGCCGAGCTCCGGGCCGAGCGCAAGGCCCGCGCGACCTCGGTCGTCGACCTCGATCCCGACCGCTATCACCGCTTTACCGGGCCGGCGCTGGAGCAGGCGAAAATGCTGAAGGTCAGCGGCGGCTGGGCGCGGCGGCGCGCCGAGGGCAAGCTGCTGTCCGTGGTCCGCCTCGCCAAGGCGAGCGCGACCTTCGCCGGGGGCGCCGACTACATCGCGTGGAAGATCAACCGCCACGCCGGGACCAATATCGCATTGAAGCCGTGGCAGCGCCGCTGGCCGCTGCTCGCCGCGATCAGCCTTTTGCCGCGGCTTTTGAAGTCTGGGGCGGTGCGCTAGCAGTCCGGGCGAGAGCCGCGGAGACCGCGCCAGCGAGCGCGCCGACGGTGAATGGCTTGCGCAGCAATTCGTGGCCGCGCAACTCGTCGCTCTCGCCTTCGCCGACATAGCCGGTGACGAATAGCACCGCGAACTCGCGGGTTTCGGTCGCCTTCAAATGGCGGATCAGTTCGGGGCCGGTCATCTCGGGCATGATCACGTCGCTGATCACCAGATCGAACTCGGTGGACTGGAACAGCGCGATCGCCTCGGCGCCGCTGGCGCAGTCGACCGGCTCGTAATCGAGATCCTCGAGCGCCCCGACAGTCGCGGCACGGACCCGCGGGTCGTCCTCAACCAGCAGGATACGCGCGCCGGGGACGCGGACGTCGCTGTCGGTGCGCTGGACCGCCGGGTGGATACGGACCTGCGCCGCCGCTTCGGTCCGCGGCAGATAGATCGATACGGTGGTGCCTTTGCCGACCCTGCTTTCGATCCCGACTTCGCCGCCCGACTGGTGGGCGAAGCCGAAGATCTGGCTGAGCCCAAGCCCGGTGCCCTTGCCGACCGGCTTGGTCGTGAAGAACGGTTCGAACGCGCGATCGAGGACTTCCGGGGTCATGCCGCAGCCGGTGTCGGCGACACTGATCTTGACGTATTCGCCGGCGCGGATGTCGCCGACCTGATTGGCCGCGACCGTCTGATTCTCGGTGGTGATGCGCATCACGCCCTGGCCGTCCATCGCGTCGCGGGCGTTGACCGCGAGATTGACGATGGCGTTTTCGAGCTGGTGCGGGTCGACGTAGGTCGGCCAGGTGTCGCGCGCGACCTTGACGTCGATCTTGATCCGCTCGCCGATGGTGCGGTCGAGCAGATCGGACATGCCGACGATCAGATCCTTGCTGTCGATCCGCTCGGGCAACAGCGGCTCGGAGCGGGCGAACGAGAGCAAGCGGCGAGTCAGCGCGGCGGCGCGGGTCGCGCCCTCCATCGCATTCTGGAGATGCGACAGCACCTCGCGGCGCGGGCCATTGAGACGCCGCTGAGCGAGGTCGATGCCGCCGACGACGACGGCCAGCATGTTATTGAAGTCGTGGGCGATGCCGCCGGTGAGCTGGCCCACCGCCTCCATCTTCTGGACCTGGCGCAGCTGGGCCTCGGCCGCCTGGCGCTCCTCCGCCTCGGCCTTGAGCGCCTGGTTGGTTTCCCACAATTCCTGGGTGCGGTCGCGGACCGCTTGTTCGAGCGCTTCGGAACGCTCGGCTTCGGTTTCGATCTGCTTGCGCGCAAGAGCATTCTGGCGGAGCGCCTGGAAGGCGACGACGCCGAGGAACACCGCGCCGAGGCCGACGACGATGCCGAGCCAGCTCAAATACGTTGTGAATTGGTCGGCCTGATCGGAAAAGAACTGGCTCTGGGCAATGCGATTGCGCAGCGACTGGCGCTCGCTGGTGATGATTTCGTTGAGCTTCTTGTCGACCGCGATGACGCTGGCGTCTTTCTGGGCGGAATAGAGATAGCCGATTCCGTTCTGCCCCTGGCTGGCCAATGCCGCCCGCGCGGCCGGCGCGAGCAATTGGCTCCGCCGACTGTAGAGGGCCTGGAGATCGGCGACCCGGCGTTCCTGCTCGGGGTTGCCCTTCACCAATTTGGCCAGTTGGCTGATCTGGAAACCGGCGAGTTGCCAATCGCTGGCATAGATATTGCCGCTGTGCTTCTTGTCCTCGTCGAGCACGAACAGCGACAGAGCGGACTCCGCGCGCGACATGTTCGAGCTCACGTTGCGGACGACCAAAGCGACGTCATAGGCATGGCGCTCGGCGGCGAGTGCCCGCTCACGCGAATCGTTGGTGAATTTGACGAGGAAAACCATCGCCAGCAGCACCAGCGCGGCGATCAGTCCCGCGGCGGCGGCGCCTCCGCGGCGCCAGTCAAACCGCACTTCGTCCCCGTCCCCGATCATTCCGCCAGTCTAGACCCGTTAACCATTGGACGAAAGCCAAAGGTTCCCTCGAATTCGCCGTTTTCGCTCAGTCTATGCAGCCTGTTGCACGGCCCGCCGCAGCGAACATGGCGAGAATCTCACCGACCTGGTCTTCGCTGTGCAACGCACACAACGAGCAGCGCAGCAGTGTCATGTTGGCCGGGGTCGCCGGGGGGCGCGCGAGATTGACGTACAGGCCCTCGTTCAAGAGCGCTTCCCACATCGCGGCGCCGGTCTCGAGATCGGGCATGATCACCGCGATAATCGCCGATTGCGGCTCGTCGGTGCCCAGGGTGAAGCCGAGCTGGCGCAGGCCGGCGTGGAGGCGCTTGGAATTTTCCCACAGATGGGCGCGCTTGTCGGCGCTGTGCATGAGCTTGCGGATCGAGGTCGCCGCGGTCGCGACCACCGACGGCGGCAGCGAGGCGGTGAACACATAGGGGCGGCAGACCAGCCGCAGGATTTCGAACTTGGGGTGATTGGAGACGCAAAAGCCGCCGACCGTGCCGACCGATTTGGAGAAGGTGCCGATGATGAAATCGACGTCGTCGATGATCCCCTGGGCTTCGGCGACGCCGCGGCCGTGCTCGCCGATGAAGCCCATCGAATGGGCCTCGTCGACCAGCACCATCGCGCCATTCGCCTTGGATATCGCAACCATCTCTTTCAGCGGGGCGATGTCGCCGAGCATCGAATAGACGCCCTCGAGCACGACCAGCCTGCCGGCGCCCTCGGGGATGCGCTTGAGGCGCTTTTCGAGCGCGTCGATGTCGTTGTGGCGGAACGGCACGATCTGGGCGTTGCCGAGCGCACAGCCATCGTAGATCGAGGCGTGGCTGTCGATGTCGAGCACGATGTAATCGTCTTTGCCGGCCAGCGTCGAAATGATCCCGAGGTTGGCCTGGTAACCGGTCGAAAAGACCATCGCGTGGTTCATCGCGTAGAAGTCCTTGAGCGCTTCCTCGCAGGCGCGATGCCCCGAATAGGTGCCGTTGAGGACGCGGCTGCCGGTAGTGCCCGAGCCGAACTCGTCGAGCGCCTGCTTGCCCGCGGCGATGACGTCGGGATCGAACGTCATGCCCATATAATTGTAGGTGCCGAGCAAGATCGTGCGCTTGCCGTTGCAGATCGCGACGGTCGGGCTTTCGACCCTGTCCATCACCAGGTTGAACGGGTCGGTCATGCCGGTCGAAAGCAGTTGTTCGCGGATCTCGATGACCGGATCGAATTTGGAAAAGAGGTCGGTCACGCCTTGAGCTGCTCGAGCGCGTCGACCAGCTGGCCGACGGTCTCGATCTCGGCCTGCAGGTTCATCGAGATGAGGACGTCGAATTCGTCTTCGACGGTGGCGACGAAATCGAGCACGGTGAGGCTGTCCCACTCGAGGTCCTGGGCGAAGCGCGTGGCCTCGGTGATGGTCACGCCCTTCTTGTTGAACGGCGCGATCATTGTGAGGGTTTTGGCGTAGGTTTGCTGGCGGTCGGGCGCGGTATCAGACATGGGCTCGCTCGTTAATGGCGGGACCGCTGTTAAGCAACGCAATGGGGCGCGAATGGGGCGGCGGCGAGGCCGTAGCGCGCCGCCGGGCTTAGCGCGCGAACCGTTTCCGCAAGTCGGCCTTGATGGTCGGGCCCGCCAGATGGGCGTCGACGCTCGAATAGCCTTCGCGCCGAAGCGCGTTCCTGACTTCGTCGATGGTCGCTGAAGTGCGCGCCAGTTCAAACGCGCGTTCGATGATGTCGGGGGCGTGCATAGGATGTCCCTGAAAGTTTCGCTTCCGTCATAAACGACCGGCCGCCAGTTTCCGTTCCCTCGCTAGAGCCAGCCGTTCTCCCGGTACCATTCGGCCGTTGCGGCGAGGCCTTGGTGGGTTTCGATCCGCGGGTTCCACAGGTCGGGCGGAGGGAAGCGGCCCGAGGTGACGACCCAGTCGGGATGGCTGAAGAAGGCGGCGCGGTCGGGGGTCAGCTTGGCCTTGTCGCCGCGGACCAGCCGGTCGATCCGGGCGGCGAAGCGCAGCAACGGGCGCGGGGCCGACAGGCTGACGTTGCGGCGGCCGACGGCGGTCCCAAGCGCTTTGGCGAAATCCTTGTGGCTCCAGCCGTCGGGGGTGCCGTCGTCGGGTTCGATGACCACGCGCTTGGGCGCGCCGCGCCCGGTCAGCGAGAGCAGCAGGCGGGCGAGGTCATCGACGTGGATCAACGACATCCGGCCGGCCGGGGGCAGCAGGACGACGCCGCGCTTCGCCATCTTAAACAGTTCGAGCGTCTCGCGGTCGCCGGGACCGTAGACCGCGGGCGGACGGACGATCGCCCAATCGAGCCCCGAACTTTCGACCAGCTCCTCGGCCCGGCCCTTCGACCCCCCGTAGAGCGACAGCTTCGGTTCGCGCGCGGCGAGCGAGGAGACATGGACGAAACGGCGCGCGCCGCCGGCGGTGGCCGCGGCGAGCATTGCCAGCGTGCCGGCGACATTGCCCGCCTCGAAGCCGGCGGCGTCGGGCGCATTGATCACCCCGGCGACGTGGATGACGGCGTCGGTATCACGAACCAATTGGTGGATCGCGTCGCGATCGGCTAGATCGCCGGGGATCCATTCGAGCGTGCCACGCGGCGGCTGGTCGCGGCGGGTCAGCGCGCGCACTTCGTGTCCCGCGGCGAGCGCGGTGTCGATCACATGCGAGCCGACAAAGCCGGTGCCGCCGGTAACCGCCAGCTTCATCAGATCCTCCCCGGGGCGGGGAGGGGAACCGCGACGCGCAGCGTCGTGGTGGTGGGGCCCCACGGTGGAGCTCTGTAAATTCGGTGGGCCCCCTCCACCGCCTGCGGCGGTCCCCCTCCCCGTTCCGGGGAGGATTTTAGAGCGGTGACCATGGGCGCTCCCCTTGCGTTTCCTCGCGGGATTCGACGGCGGCGTCGCCGAGGCGCTCGATGACCGCGTCGAGCAGCGGCTCGAGCCCTTCGCCGAGCGGGGCCGAAACCGCGAACACGGTCGCGCCGCTGGCCTTGGCGAGCGCCTTGGCGACCTTGGCCCGGGCCTTGTCGTCGATCAGGTCGGTCTTGGTCAGCGCGATCAGCTCAGGCTTGTCCGAGAGGCCCGCGCCGTAGCTGTCGAGTTCGCCGCGGACGATACGCCACGCGCCGACCGGATCGCCGGCCGAGGCGTCGACAAGGTGGAGCAGGATGCGGGTGCGCTCGACATGGCCGAGGAAGCGATCGCCGACCCCGGCGCCCTCGGCCGCGCCCTCGATCAGCCCGGGAATGTCAGCGAGGACGAACTCGCGGTTTTTGTGGCGGACCACGCCGAGCTGCGGGCGGAGCGTGGTGAACGGATAATCGCCAACCTTGGCGCTGGCGTTGGTGACCGAGTTGAGGAAGGTCGACTTGCCGGCGTTGGGCAGGCCGACAAGGCCGGCGTCGGCGAGCAGCTTGAGGCGCAGCCACACCCACAGCTCCTCGCCCTCAGTGCCGGTCTGATGCTGGCGCGGGGCGCGGTTGGTCGAGGTTTTGTAGCTGGCGTTGCCGCGCCCGCCCATGCCGCCGCACAGGAAGGTGACTTGCTGGCCGATGCGGGTGAGGTCGGCGAGCAGGCTGCGATCCTCGTCGTCGGCGAGGATTTGCGTGCCCACCGGGACCTTGACGACGAGGTCCTTGCCGGCCGCGCCGGTGCGGTTGGCGCCGGCGCCGCCCTTGCCGCGGGGCGCGCGGAAATGCTGGGTGTAGCGAAAGTCGATCAGCGTATTGAGGCCCGGCACTGCTTCGAAGATCACGTCGCCGCCCTTGCCGCCGTTGCCGCCGTCGGGCCCGCCGAACTCGACGAACTTTTCACGCCGGAACGACACCGCGCCGGGGCCGCCGGCACCCGACTTCACATAGATTTTGGCCTGATCGAGGAAATGCATGCGCGCGGGTTAGGCGGGCGGGGTGGGATTGGCCAGTCCGGTCGAAACACGTCACCCTGCCGCTCCCTGCCAACGGACAGGCGTAAACCGTTCAAGTCGCGGAACGATTTCTGCCGCTTTGGGCTTAGGCTCCTCGGTTTGGACGAGTCGGGGCGGGGAATATGCAGATCGAAAGCCCAGTCAGAGCGCGCGCAGCGGCGATGGCGCAGGTCGGCAGCGACGAGCTTGCCGAGGGCCTGATGCTGGTCCGCGCGAGCACACTCAAGATCGTCCGCCTGCAACTGGCGATGGAGCGCCAGGACCGCCGCGTCGCGCTCGAAACGGTCGACGACCTGGTCGCGCTCGACCGGCTCTTGCAGGATTATCTCGCCGATGTGCCGGCGGCGGCGGCGCAAACGCTGCTCAGCGATGCGCTCGACGATGAGCGGGCGATACTCAATCGCGAGAAGCTGGCCCTGGCATCCGGGGTCGTGCGGCGTGAGCCGGTTCCCCTGCCCGTCGAAGCGCCGGTCGTGGTCGAGCCCGAGGTCGTCGCGTGGAATGAGTTCGATTTTACGCCGGTCGATGAGCGGCGGCCACATCGGGCAATCCTGTGGTTCGCGCTCGTGCTGGCGGTTTTGGCGGCCGCCGCGGGGGCGGCGTGGATGCTGGCGGGTCCTGACGCACTGATGGCGCTGGCCGGGCAAATCGGCGTGTTCCGATGATCGCGTCGGACGGTTTCTTCCGGGCCAAGGAACTTGAAGCCTATGAAGGGCTCGGGTCGCTCGACGAGCATGCCGAGATCGTCCGCCTGATCCTCGCCGAAGCGTCGCTGCTGGCGGAGAAATACCGCTACGTCGCGCGTCACGACGTGCCCCATGTGCGCGAGCTCGCCGGGCTGATCGACCTGTTGTGGCAGGAGATCGAAATCGAGGCTGTGGACGTGCCCGAAATCAATCCGCTCGACCAGATCGGCACCTATTAGCCGCTCTCCAGGCCGATACTCAGGCGAAACGCTAGGCACTTCGGCTGCTTGAGGGCGTTTCCCTAATCGGTATCCATCGGAGCAGCTGTTGAATCGGGAACGCATCGTGGCGGTCGGCTTACTTACCCAACGGGACTTGACGGTGCTCGGGCCGACGTTCGACCGGGTATGGCCAATCGAACAAATGCCGAAGTTTAGCGAACTGCTGCGTGCGATCGACGATGCCGACCGCAAACTAACCGAGCGGAAGAACAAAGCCGCAGGCCGTGACTAGGCGCGTGGGTGACGCGGTTCGTACATCCCGATCTTGCCCCCGCCGGGTAGCGGGATCGATGTCGCCCGGCCCCAGCTGGCGGTAAACGGTTCGCTGCATTGCGCGCCCTTACCGGCGAGCACGGCAATCGCCGCGTCGAGGTCGTCGCACATCAGATAGAGGTGGTGGACGTCGTTATTTTCACCGCCGTGGACGCCGAGTTCGGCCGGCGGCAGCTTGAAGATGAGCCAGCCACCGCCGCCGTCGATGCACGGGATTTCAAGGACGTCGCGGAGGAAGGCACGGTCGGCGTCCTCATCGCGGGTGAAGATCATCACATGGGCGCCGGTGATCAGGCTCATGGCTCACTCCTGATGATGAGATTCGGGATGCTGGCGATCGAGTACCGCGCGGAGGCGCTCGGCGGCGGTCGCGCGCGCGGCGTCGCGGTCGAGCCCGAGCGCCTCGGCGAAAGCCGGCCCGAGCAAGGCGTCGCCGACCGCCTGGAGCACCAGCCACAGGGTCGTGTCGGGCACGTGATGTTCCTCGTGGCCGACGGTCAGCCCGGAAACCAGGCCGCGGATCGAATCGAGCACGGGGTTCAGGGCGTCGCGGTTGCCGGTGAGGATCATCCATGCGGCCAGCGCGCCGGCGCCCTCGCGGCCAAACGCGTCGAAGGTCATGTCGACGATGTCGCGCGCGTCACGCTGGCCGGCGCGGGCCGCCTCGACCGCTTCGGCGATGCTGCCGGCGACGCGCTCGGCGATCGAGCGGGCGAGCTCGGCCTGCAGCCCCGCGGCCGAGCCGAAATGATGGAGCAGGTTGGCGTGGGTGCGGCCGATCGCGGCAGCGACGGCCTTGAGCGTTACGGCCTGGGGTCCCTCGGCCAGCAACAGGCGCCGCGCCGCTTCGAGCGCGACCGACCGGCTTTCCTCCGGGTTCAGGCGTTTACGGCTTATTGACACTTGTGTCAGCTAATATATCCTATGGTCATGATCACGACGCTGCCGACGCCCCGCGACCTTAAAATTATCCCGCGCGACCGGCGCTTCGGCCGGGAAACCGCGGCCCCGCGTCTTTGGCACGGCGGGCGCGTCGAGGCGACTGCAATTTATAACGCGCTGTCGACCACCTTCCCCGCCGGCGAGGCATTTTTCGTCGAAAGCGTCCGCGCGTTCCGCGAGGGCGCGCCGCCCAAGCTGGCCGAGGAAATCAAGGCGTTCACGACGCAGGAAGCGATCCACAGCCGCGAGCATGACGCGTTCAATCGCCGCGCGGCCGACGCCGGCTACGATCTGTCGAAGCTCGAAGCCCAGGTCGAAAAGCGGCTGGCGGTGAGCCGCAGCCGGCACCCGGTGGTCAGCCTTGCGGCGACCATGGCGCTCGAGCATTTCACCGCGATCCTCGCCCACCAGCTGCTCGCTAATCCTAAACACCTCGCCGGCGGGGAGAAGGAAACCGCGGATTTGTGGCGCTGGCACGCGTGCGAAGAGATCGAGCATAAGGGGGTCGCCTACGACACCTGGCTGTTCGCGACGCGCGACTGGACCCGGTGGAAGCGGTGGAAGGTGAAAGCCAAGGTGATGCTTTATGTCACCCGCAACTTCGTCGTCGACCGCACCACGGGGTCGCTCGAACTGATGCGCCAGGACGGGGTGACCGGGTTTCGCGCGTGGCGGCTGCTGCTGACTTATTTGTGGGTGCGCCCGGGCATGTTCCGCAAGATCGCCGGCGCGTGGTTCAAATTCTTCCTCCCCGGCTTTCACCCGTGGAGCGAGGACGACCGCCATTTGCTCGCCGCCTATGACGCGGGCGCGGCGGATGCGCCGGCGCCGAAGAAGAAGGTGCGCCGGGCGGCTTAAGCCGCCAGCGCCTCATCTCCGTCACAGGCATCGCACACCAGCTGTAACCGCATCAGGCGCGCCGGGACTTCTGTCCCGCGCGCGCAGCTGAGGCGGGGGGCGATGATGCCGAGGGGCTCGAAGCCGAGCTTCTCGAGCACCCGGGCCGAGGCTGGATTGTCGATGAAGTGCGAGCCTTCGAGGCTGGCGAGGCCGAGCGTCCGGGCGATGTCGACCAGCGCGGTGCAAGCCTCGGTGGCGAGGCCGCGGGCCCAGAAGGGCGTCGCGATCCAATAGCCAAGCTCGACCGATCCTGACGGCCGCCGGCCAAGCCCGCACGAGCCGACCAGCTGGGGCGCGCCGCCGGTCCGCTCGAAGATCAGCAGTGACGGCAGAATGGGATCGCGCGGACAAGCGAGATAGGCCTCGGCGTCGCGCATGCGATACGGCCACGGCGCGGTCGCGAGATTGCGGACGATCGCTTCGTCGGCGATGGCGGCGGCCAGCGCCGGCGCATCCTCGGCAAAGCCGGGCCTCAGCAGTAGTCTCGGTGTTCGCGCGAACATCATTCTTCTCCTTGCCCGGCGCCTAGGGGGTGCCGATGACAGTTCCGGGAGAAGAAAAAGAAAGGGAGGAGAGGGGGCTTCCCTCTTCTCCCTGATGGTCTCGATCTATTCAGATCTCGTCCGGGCCGCCCCCTTGTGGGAACGGCGTTTTGACCGTTCCTATGAAGTCACTTCCGTAAGCGGCATGACGTGGACGTACTTGCGACCCAGCTTGCCGTCGCGGAACGCGACTTGGCCGTCGGTAAGCGCAAACAAGGTGTGATCCTTGCCCAGGCCGACGTTCGAACCCGGGTGCCACTTGGTGCCGCGCTGACGCACGATGATGTTGCCGGCGCGAACGGTTTCGCTGCCGAACTTCTTCACGCCAAGGCGCTTGCTCTCACTGTCGCGGCCGTTGCGGGACGAGCCGCCTGCTTTCTTATGTGCCATGTCGAATTACTTCGCCTTCGGAGTCTTCTTGGCCGCGGCCTTAGCAGGTGCAGCATTTTTTGTCGACGGGGTTTTGGCCTTCGAAGCGGCGGCCTTTGGCGCAGCGGCCTTCTTCGCCGCGGGCTTGTCGGCCCCGGCGCTCTTGGCATCGCTGGGCGCCGGGCTTTCGGTCGGCGTGCCGACGACGTCGCCAGCCTTCTGCTGATCGGTCTCGGCTTCGGCCTTGGCCTTCGCATGTGCGGCAGGCTTTTCGGTCGCCGGCGTGGCCGGCTTGGCTTCCGCCTTCGGCGCCGCCTTTTTGCCTTCCTTGTAATCGCCGATCGCGACGATCTTGAGGATCGTGTGCTGCTGGCGATGGCCCTTCTTGCGGCGGTAGTTGTGGCGGCGGCGCTTCTTGAACACCGTGACCTTGTCGGCCTTGGCCTGGGCGATAATCTCGGCCGCGACGGTCAGGCCGTCGGTCGACTTGAGGCTCGACCCTTCACCGGCGAGCAGGACATCGCCGAGGGTGATCTTGTCACCCGCGTTGCCGTCGAGTTTCTCGACGACGATCTTGTCTCCGGGGGCGACGCGATATTGCTTCCCGCCCGTGCGCACGACTGCGAACATTGGCTTCTTCTTTCCTGATCGAATTCCGGTTCCCGCACGCATCTCAAGCGCTCGCGCGCCGGGCCTCGCGCGGGAAAGCGAGCCGCCTATGGCAGGGGCGCATGAGTGTCAACCGCGCATCATGGGCGCGATGTCTGTTGCTCGCTTACAACGAATGCCGTTGGAATCGAAGCAAATGACGGCGGCGGCACGCACCATGCTTGTCAGGCCCGAACATTAGGGATTGATTGCAGGTTCATGAACGCGCGTCCGACGGGCGCCAAACGGGGGAACCACCGTGCGCCACACCACCCATCGCGTCCTTCTTGCCGGACTCAGCCCGCTGGCTTTTGCTCAACCGGCGTTCGCGCAGCAGAACCCCACGGCCCCACAGGCCCAGCCGACGACCGGCGAACAGATCGTCATTACCGGCAGCCGCACCGCCAATCGGACCGTAGCGAATAGTCCCGTACCGGTCGACGTGATCGGGGCGGATCAGATCAACAAGACCGGCCAGACCGAGACCAACCGCGTCCTCAATCAGCTGGTGCCGTCGTTCAACTTCCCATCGCCGTCGATCGCCGACGGATCGGACGCGCTGCGTCCGGCGACCCTGCGCGGTCTGAGCCCGGACCAAACGCTGGTACTGATCAACGGCAAGCGCCGTCACGTTTCCGCGCTGCTCAACATCAACGGCACGGTCGGGCGCGGCAGCGCCGCCGTCGACCTCAACCTGATCCCGGGCCTGGCGATCAGCCGGATCGAGGTGCTGCGCGATGGCGCCGCGGCCCAATATGGTTCCGACGCGATCGCGGGTGTGATCAACGTCCAGCTCAAGAACGCCAGTCACGGCGGCCGCGCCAGCGTCACCTGGGGCGAATATGTGACGACGATCGACAATGTCGCGAAAGTCACTGGTCTTCAGACCGATGCTTTGGGTCAGCCGATCCTCGACCCGGCCGACAACCGGTACTTCCTCGCCAATACCGACGGCGAGCGACACACGCACGACGGCGCGCAGCTGACGGCTGGCGTGAATGTCGGCATCCCCCTGGGGCCGCGGGGGTTCGTCAATTTGACCGGCGAGTATCATCGTCGCCAACCGACCAATCGGGCCGGCTTCGACCTTCGACCGAACTATATCCGACCGACGCCAACGACGTTCGATTCGCGCGAAGTCGGCTTCGACCGGCTCGAGTTCAAATTCGGCGACCCCCGGTCGCGCGATTACAATCTGTTGCTCAACAGCGGCTATGACATCACGCCAGACTGGCAACTCTACGCCTTCGCAACCTACGGCCACCGCAATGCGCTCAGCGCGGCCAATTACCGGCAGGAAAGCAACAGCGCGAACCGCGACTGGAGCACATTGCTGCCCAATCAGTCGCCGACCAACGCCAATTTCGTACCGCTCACGCCGGATGGGTTCCTGCCGCTGATCGGCACGAAGCTTCGCGATTATGCCGGCACCATCGGAGTCCGTGGTGATCTGGGCGGATGGCATGCCGACTTGTCGGCCGGACGCGGTCGGGACAAGTTCGACTATGCGGTGCACAATACGCTCAACGCATCGTTCGGACCGGCAAGCCCCAGCGACTTCGACGCCGGCGGTCTGCGCTACGCCCAAAACATCGTCAATCTCGACGTGTCCAAGGACTATGCAGTCGGCTTCGTCAAACCGCTGACGGTCGCCGCCGGCGCCGAATATCGCCATGAACAGTTCAAAATTCGGCCGGGTGATACATTCTCGTGGGCGATTGGTCCGTTGTTCCGGCCATCGATCGCGACGACAGCGGCAAACTGCACGACCCAGCAGGGCGTCTACAATGTGGGGACCGGCATCTGTTCTTTCCCGGGCCGTGCCGCTCCCGCCGGGGCGCAGGGCTTCCCCGGAATTCCCGACAATGCGCGGACGAACGCCAAACGGCACAGCTATTCGGCTTATGCGGAGCTCGACACCGATCCCGTCGAGGGCCTGACGACGACGCTCGCCGGACGCTACGAACATTATTCGGACTTCGGTTCGACGTGGAACGGCAAGCTCGCCGCGCGCTGGGAGATCGTTCACAACTACGCGTTGCGCGGTTCGGTTTCGACCGGGTTCAGGGCGCCTTCGCTTCACCAGCAATTCTTCACCACGACCTCGACCAATTTCATCGGCGGTTTGCCGGTCGATATTTCGACCGTTGCGGTGAACAGTCCGGTTGCTCAGGCGCTCGGCTCGAGCCCGCTGAAGCCCGAAAGATCGGTCAACCTGAGCGTTGGCGCGACCGCTAGCCCATTCCGGGGATTCCAGCTCACCGCCGATTATTACCATATCAAGATCAAGGACCGGATCGTGCTCACCGAGAATTTGGGAGCGGCCGGAAGCGGCACGGCGGCGCAGAATCTGGCGGTCAAGGCAGTCCTCGACGCAAATGGCTTCAACAGCGTGGGCGCCGCGCGTTTCTTCATCAACGGGCTCGACACGACCACGCAGGGCGTCGACGTGGTCGCGACCTACCGCTTTGGCGACGCGTCTATCGGGCGCTGGAACCTGACCGCGGCCTATAATTACAACAAGACCAAGATCGACAAACGGCTCAACGCGCTAGGGCCGTTGGCCTCGATTCCGGGGCTGGTGCTGTTTGGACGGATCGAGGGCATCCGCTTCACCGACGGCCAGCCGCGCGACAAGGTCGTGCTCACGGCCGATGGCGATTTCGGCAGGTTCGGGTTGACCGCGCGGACCACTCGATATGGCAAGGTGATCTCTCCCGGCGCGGCGGCGCCGATCACTGACCCGACCAGCCTGACCGCGCTTGGCCCGGACGATATTCTGCTTAGCGCGAAATGGATTTCGGACCTCGAGCTGCGCTACAAGGCATTCGGCAAGGTGGAGGTCGCGGTCGGAGCGGACAATGTGTTCGACGTTTATCCCGATCGCTCGCCGTTCGGCCCACGGCCGGCTTCGATCGGCGGCGTCTATCCCGCCAATCAGATCTATATCCCGTTCTCGATCTTCTCGCCGTTCGGTTTCAACGGCCGGTATTTGTATGGCCGCGTAGCCGTTAACTTCTGAGCGAACCGCGTGGAGGCGCGAACTTAGTTCCGGTGGACCGGGCGGAGGTGGTAGCGGCCGTCCTCAAGCCCCTCGAACATGTCGGCGATGGCCGGATGGTCGACCGGCTCGTCGGTCTCGTCGCGGACGAGGTTCTGCTGGCTGACGTAAGCGATGTACGCGCTCTCCGAATTCTCGGCGAGCAGGTGATAGAAGGGCTGGTCCTTGCGCGGGCGCAGGCTCTCGGGGATCGATTCGTACCATTCGTCGCTGTTGGCGAAGACCGGGTCGACATCGAAGATCACGCCGCGGAAATCGAACATCTTGTGGCGCACGACATCGCCAATGGCGAAATGGGCGAGCGGCATGTCGAGTTTGGCGATCACCGGGGCTGAACGTTCGAGCGGGGTCATGGGGTCCTATCTAAGGCTAGTTCGACCCCAGGCAAGGTGCGTTGGCCCTAGGCAAGGGTGGGGGTCGCTGCTAGAGCGCCCGCCCGACCGGACCGCCGGAGCTCATCCGGCGCGCACCTCGTTAGCGGAGAGGTGGCTGAGTGGTCGAAAGCACCGCACTCGAAATGCGGCGTACGGGCAACCGTACCGTGGGTTCGAATCCCACCCTCTCCGCCATAGTCCTTTGCCAGCTAGTGACCGGTTTCGACCCATTGCTGAACCAACCCATTAGCCCGACAACGGACCTTCTGTTACGCAGCTGCAACGGGCGGGGGTCCGGCGACATGCACGGTCATCTGCCAAAGCCATTGCACGGCGGCGCGAGTTCGTCGGCGAGGTGGGTATCATCGTGGTCGGCGGTCAAGCGAGCGAGTCCTGGTCCGAGAATCGTGCGGCGTCCAACCGCAGGCCGGTCGCGGGGCCGAATCGTGCGACTCCGGACAAGGCGCCCGCCCGAGTCGCCGCGATTCCGTTCCGCCGCGCGACTTCACGTCCCAATTCGGGACGGGGGTGGGGGACATTTTTGCCGGTTCCCCAACACTTTGCGGAGCCGTCGGGGAATCCGATAAACACGGCTATTAAACAAGTGTTAACCTTTTTTCTTATTTCCACTTCATGTCCAGATGGACCCTCGTTTCCCAAATCCTCGCGTATAAGTCAAAATCAATTGTTGGTCCGGTGAAGCGAAATGCTTGGTGTGACAGAGCATGCCCGGGGGGTCGCGGTAGAAACCATTGGCGATGGACAGGAGAAATACTTGATCCGTTAACCAATCTTTACTTTTGTCATCGATCTGAAAAGATTCGCACGGCGTATCTGCTCTTGCGGCCAAGCTTGCCAAAACCTCTTCACGGTGTTCAGTGTTTGCCTACGCGGGATTCCAACCCTCTATCGTTAACCCTCCCTGTTCAGCGGGATTGGGTGCTCGGGGGCAGTCTCGAAAAGGACAAATGACCGCACGCGGGCAACCGCGGCGGACGAAGGCAGGGGTGATCACATGCGGTACGAAGATACTTCGAACTCGGTCAGCAACTCGGCAACGCCCGAGGCGCGCAATGACGCGGATGCGCTGCCTACTGGCAGCAACGGCCCGGCCACGGGCAATGTGATCACCGGCGCGGGAACCATCACCGGTGTCGCCGGCGCCGACGGCGCGCCCAACGGCCACGTCGTCGAGATTCGCGGCGCGGGCGGTACCGATACCGCTGAGAAGGGCCACAGCAGCATGCATGTCGACGGCCGCTTCGGCGCCCTCGTGATCGACGAGCATGGCAATTACAAATATGTCGCGGACGGGCACGCGCCTGAGGATTTCCGCGACCTCTTCCAATATACTTTGGTGGACGCGAAGGGCGGTCGCTCGACCGCCGATCTGATGATCACCCGCGGCGCCGAGCTCAAGGTCGCTGACAATGCGCAGCGTGTCGTTCCCGGTCCCGACGGCGTCGTTACCCTGCCCGCCGGCGTCGACCTCAATGACGTGCACGTGCTCGGCCGCGACCTGATCGTCACCCTGCCCGACGGCTCGCAGATCGTCATCGTCGACGGCGCGGTGTTCGTCCCGCAGCTGGTGCTGGGCGGCGTCGAGGTTCCCTCGACCAACCTCGCGTCGCTGCTGGTGCAATCGGAACTCAACACCGGCGCCGGCCCGACGCAGAGCAGCGGCGGCAACTTCGACGTGCCGGTCCCGCCGCTCGATCCGGGCGTGCCGCTGGGCGACCTGATTCCGCCGACCGAGCTGGTGTTCACGCCGCCCGAGATCAAGGAAATCGGCCAGTTCATCGACAAGCATCCGGACGCGGGCACGGTCAGCGTTCAGCTTGATGACGATGACGTCCCCGGCAAGAACGGCAACCCCGGCGGTGTCGGCGATGACCAGGGCGCTCCCAACGCCACGACGTCGGGCAACCTCCCGGGTTCGGGCGGCGACGGCGCGCTGACGTGGGACCTTTCGGACGGCGGCGCACCGGCCGGCTTCACCTACGTTGACGGGCCCAACGGCTCGATCCTCGTTCAGCAGGTCCAGGGCGGCAATCCCGTCACGGTCCTGACGATCACGATCGACGCGGCCACGGGCGCGTACACTGTCACCGAGAACGCGCCGATCCTGCATGCGGCGGGCGACAACGAAAACAACGCCAGCTTCACGATCCTCTACACCGTGACCGATGCCGACGGCGACACCGCCGTTGGTTCGCTCAACATCAATGTTGATGACGACACGCCGACCGTTTCGGTCACCGCGGGTTCGGATGCCGAAGTCAGCCTGACGACGCACGACGCGGCGACGGTCGGCGCCAACAGTGAGGCGGTCAGCACTTCGGCCAATTTCGGCGGCGTGTTCAGCGGCTCAACCTCCTCTCCCGGCGCCGACGGCGCCGGCGTCGGCGGCAGCAGCGGCTATGCCCTGAGCACCACGGGCGGAGCGTCGGGCCTGTTCTCGCACGGCGTCGCGATCAACCTGTACAATGTCGGCGGCGTCATCGTCGGCTCGACCTCCGCGACGGCTCCGGCCACCGCCACTGACGCGTCGGTCGTGTTCTCGGTGTCGACCGACAACAACGGTACCGTCACGCTGACTCAGTATCAGCAGATCGACCACACCGCCGATCCAAGCCCAACGGGTGCTCCGTTCACTGACGACATCATGAGCCTCACGGATGGCTCGATCACGCTCACCCGCAGCGTGACCGTCGTCGACAAGGACGGCGATTCGGTTACCGGATCGGCCTCGGTCGGCATCGGCGCCAACCTGCACTTCGTCGATGATGGCCCCTCGATCGGCCAGGCCGATCACGGTGAGCCGACGCTCGTAGTCGACGAGACCGACCTTTCGCATAACGACACGCAGAGCTTTGCGGCGAACTTCAGCGCCAGCTTCGGCGCCGACGGCCCGGCCGCCAATTCGATCACCTATGCGCTGGGCATCAGTGCCCCAGGCGCGGACAGCGGACTGATCGATGTCGCCTCGGGTGAGCACATTTTCCTCGTGCTCAATAACGGCGTGGTCGAAGGCCATGTCGGCAGCACGGGCGGCGCGCTGGCCTTCACCGTCAGCGTCAATGCCGCAGGCGACGTAACGCTCGACCAGATCCTGGCCCTCCAGCATCCGGACGCCAACAACCCGGATACGGACGAGACCGTGACCTTGTCGGCTGACAACCTCGTCACGCTGACCGCCACCGCCCACGACTTCGATGGCGACACGGCCTCAAGCACCATCAACATCGGCACGAATCTCGTGTTCCATGACGATGGCCCGACGGCCGCGGTCGGCACGACCGGCCAGACCGTCAGCCTCGACGAGACTGTCGGCGTCCAGGGCGACTCGAATGACGTCGCTGGCCCGCTCGCGCAGTTCGCCGGCGTCGCCAACAAGGGCGTCGATCCGGACATGGCCACGCAATTCGCGGCCAATGCCAATGCGGTGGTCAATTCGACCGGCACCGTGTTTGGCGCCGATGGCGGGACGGCAACGTTCAGCTTGGATGTTTCGAGCGCCGGCGTCGACTCCGGCCTCAACACGACCGACGGTCACGACATCCTGTTGACCCTCGAAAACGGGATCGTTGTCGGTCGCGTTAGCGGCGGTGCCGACGACGGCAAGGCGGCGTTCGCGATCTCGATCGACTCAAGCGGCCACATCAGCATGGTCGAGTGGCTCTCGATCCAGCACCCGAATACGGGCAGCGCCGATGAATCCGTTTCCATTGCGAACGGTGCGGTCCTCGCGGTCGTCACGGCGACCGACAATGACGGCGATTCCAGCACGGCATCGACCGCAATCGGCGGCTTGATCAGCTTCCAGGACGATGGTCCGACGGCGGCGATCGGCACGACCGGCCAGACGGTCAGTCTCGACGAAACTCCTGGCGTCCAGGGCGACTCGAACGATGTTGCAGGCCCGCTTGCGCAGTTCGCCGGCGTTACCAACAAGGGCGTCGATCCGGACATGGCGACGCAGTTTGCGGCCAATGCCAATGCGATCGTCAATTCGACCGGCACGCTGCTCGGATCCGACGGCGCGGGCTCGGCCGTGTTCAGCCTCAACGTGTCCTCGGCGGGGGTCGACTCCGGCCTCAACACGACCGACGGTCACGACATCCTCCTGACCCTCGAAAACGGGATCGTTGTCGGCCGCGTCAGTGGTGGCGCCGACGACGGCAAGGCCGCGTTCGCGATCTCGATCGACTCGTCCGGCCACGTCAGCATGGTCGAGTGGCTGTCGATCCAGCACCCGAATACCGGCAATCCCGACGATTCCGTCTCTATCGCGAATGGCGCGGTCTTGGCGGTGGTCACGGCGACCGACGGCGACGGCGATACCAGCACGGCATCGACCGCAATCGGGGGCTTGCTCAGCTTCCAGGATGACGGCCCGACGGCCGCGGTCGGCACGACCGGCCAGACGGTCAGCCTCGACGAGACTGTCGGCGTACAGGGCGACTCGAACGACGTCGCTGGTCCGCTTGCGCAGTTCGCCGGCGTTACCAACAAGGGCGTCGATCCCGACATGGCGACCCAGTTCGCGGCCAATGCCAATGCGGTGATCAATTCGACCGGCACGCTGTTTGGCGCCGATGGCGCTGGCACGGCCGTGTTCAGTCTCAACGTCTCTTCGGCGGGGGTCGACTCGGGCCTCAACACGACCGACGGTCACGACATCCTGCTCACGCTTGAGAACGGAATCGTTGTCGGCCGCGTCAGCGGCGGCGCCGATGATGGCAAGGCGGCGTTCGCGATCTCGGTCGACTCGTCCGGCCACATCAGCATGGTCGAGTGGCTGTCGATCCAGCACCCGAACACGGGCAATCCCGATGACTCGCTGACGATCGCCAACGGCGCGGTCCTCGCGGTGGTCACCGCGACCGATGGCGACGGCGATACCAGCACGGCATCGACCGCCATCGGCGGCTTGCTCAGCTTCCAGGACGACGGTCCATCGATCGACGTGACCAAGGGCGCGGATGCGGGCGTGCTTGTTCAGACGCAGGATCACGACACGATCGGCGTCGCGACCGACACGGCCAGCTCGAGCGCCAACTTTGGTGGCGTGTTCGGCCTGACGTCGGCTGGCGGCTCCGACGGTGCGGCGAACACGCCGTCGCTCGCTTACACTCTGGGTGTCCCCGGAGCGGGCGCAACTGGCGTCGATTCCGGTCTCGATCAGACTGGCGCCAACATCTACCTGTACACGATCGGCGGCGCAGTCGTCGGCTCCACCTCGGCGACATTGGCTGGCGTGACCGGGGGCAACACCGTGTTCAACGTCACGGTCAGCGGCACGGGCGTCGTGACTTTGACGCAGTTCAGCCAGATCGATCATCCGATCGCTGCCGATCCGACCCCAACGGGGACGCCCTTCGCTGATCAACTCATCAGCATGGCCGACGGCCTGATCACGCTGACCGCGTCGGCCAGCATCACCGACGGCGACGGCGACACCGCGACCGACAGCGAGACTGTCAACATCGGTGCGAACCTGCAGTTTGCCGACGATGGGCCGGTCGCAGTCAGCGATTCCGACACGGTTCCCAGCGGCGGCAACACCGCGAGTGGCAACGTCATCACCGGTGTCGGCACCGATGGCGGCGCGGCGACGGCGGACAACGTCGGCGCCGATACGCCTGGCCATATCACGGCGCTTCAGGGCGCTGGCGGTACCGACACGACGTTCTCGGGCGGCGTGCTCTCCATCCACGGTTCGTTTGGCACGCTCGATATCGATGCCAACGGCAACTACACCTACACCCGCGACCCGGGTTCGCCGGGTACCGTCCAGGACGTGTTTACCTACACGCTCACGGACGCGGATGGCGATACGACGACTGCAAACTTGACGATCAACATCAGCGATGCAGCGCCCAACCCGCCAGCGCCGGTCACCGTTCTGCTGGACGATGACGCGCTTGCTGGTGGTAATGCCGGCGGCCCGGGCGACCGCAGCCCCGACACGCAGAATACGACGGGCACCCTGGTGGCAACCGGTGGCGACGGCGACCTCGATTACTTCATCGCGGCCTCGCAGAGCCTGCCGACCGGCTTCACCAGTTCGGTGAACACCGTGGCCGGCGTGCAGACGCTGTCGATCTCGCAGAATGGCACGTTGGTCATCACCGTCGCGCTCAACAATGAGACCGGCGATTATACGGTGACGCAGGTCGCACCGATCATGCATGCGGCCGATGGCAATACTGAAGGCGAGGTTCCGCTCGGCAACATCCTGTCGGCGATCAACGTCAACGTGTTCGCACAGGACGCCGACGGCGATCAGTCGGGCAACGCGATCATCAGCATCAGCGTCGACGACGACACACCGACGATCAACGTCACGCAGAGCTCCGATGCCGGGGTGAACCTGACAACTCATGACGCGCTGACCATCGGTGCGGCGACCGACACCGCTTCATCCAGCGCGAACTTCGGTGGCATCTTCGGGCTTACCCAGTCGGCCGGTGCCGACGGGACCAACGCTGCTGCGACGCTTGCCTACACGCTCGGCGTCTCGGCTCCGGGCGTTGACTCCGGGCTCGACCAGGGCGGCGCCAACATCTTCCTGTACGTCATCGCCGGGAAGGTCGTTGGTTCGACCTCGGCGACGGTCGGCGGCGTGAACGCGGGCAACACCGTGTTCGACGTGGGCGTGAGTGGCACCGGCGTGGTCACCTTGACCCAGTACAGCCAGATCGATCATCCGATCGGCAGCGATCCGACCCCGACTGGCACGCCGTTCGCGGATCATATCGTCAGCATGGTCGACAGTCTGGTCACTCTGACCGCTTCGGCGACCCTGACCGACAAGGATGGCGATACGGTTTCCGACAGTGAGACCGTCAACATCGGCGCCAACCTGCACTTCACTGACGATGGTCCGACCGCGGCGATCGGCACGAGTGGCACCGGCGTCAGTGTCGATGAGTCCGCTGGCCTCCAGGTCGATTCGAATGATGTTGCGGGACCGCTTGCGCAGTTCGCGGCCGTCGCCAACAAGGGCGTCGATCCGGACATGGCGACGCAGTTTGCGGCCAATGCAAACGCGACCGTTAACTCCACCGGCACCGTCTTCGGCGCCGATGGCCCGGGCGCGGCCGTGTTCAGCCTCAACGTTTCGAGCGCGGGCGTCGACTCGGGTCTCAACACCACCGACGGTCACGACATCTTGCTGTTTAAGGAAGGCAACCTGATTGTCGGCCGGGTGAGCGGTGGGACTGACGATGGCAAGGCGGCGTTCGCGATCTCCATCGACTCGACCGGTCACCTCAGCATGGTTGAGTGGCTCTCGATCAACCACACCGATGCGGCAAACCCCGATGACTCGGTGTCGATCGCGAACGGTGCGGTCATCGCGGTAGTTACGGCAACCGATGCCGATGGCGACACCAGCACGGCTTCGACCGCGATCGGCAATCTGATCAGCTTCCAGGACTCGGGTCCGATCCTGACTGCCGTCGACAACATCAACATCCAGAACAGCGGCGATGTCGCGGCGACGGGTGGCTTCCACTACCTGCTGGGCGCTGACGGCGCGCTGGCGAGCAATGACGTGCTCGCGGTAACAGGCAGTGCGACGGTCAACGGCACGGCGGTCACGAACTATGTGATCAACGAAACGTCGGAGAATGCGACGACTGCCGTTTATACGTTCAGCTTCGACTATGCGAACGGCACCGGCACCACCGCCCATGAAACCGGCACGCTGACCTTCGACAAGGCCGCCGGCACTTACACAGTTGATCTTGCCGACCCGATTGCCGGGTTTAGCGTTCTCGCCACCGCGGGGGCACCGGCCAGTGCGTTTATCAACTACAACCCGGACGGAACGACATCGCAGGGTCCATCGAACATCGCGACCGTGCAGCTGGCGAACAACTTCTTCATGCAATTCACGGGTGACAGCGCCGGATCGCACACGACAGTTGCCCCGGACGGAACCTTCGTTCCGGTCACTACGGCTACTTTCGCTAACCTTGAGACCTTCACGGGCAGCGCCGCTACCGTGACGGTATCAAGCGTCGCGGCTGGTGTCGCCGGCAATACGATCCAAGGCGGCGAAGTCCTCGACTTCAACCTCTATTCGACCGATCCGCATGGGACGACGGGTGGAACCCCAACGACCAACGCGACGTCGATGTTCATCGAACTCGACGGCGTTGGCAGCACGGAAGACATGATTGTCGTCTTAAAGCTGTATGACACCGTCACGCACCAGTACACGACCGTAGCGCTGATGGTGCAGAACGGCGACATCATCACTAGCAATGCGACCCTCGCCGGGACGGCCTATGCGGGCATCGTGCTCGACAACAACGATGGCCTGATTGTCATCGAGGCCAACGACTATCAGAACGGCAACACCAACCTCGTGATCGTCGGTGCGCAGATCGCAGGGTCTGACTCTGGCGTCACCGGAACCGCCGAGAACTTCAATGGGACTCTCGGTGCTTCGGGAGGTTGGGACAGCACCACTCAGGCCTTCTCGACCGACGTGAGCGACCAGCCGTTCAAGATCCAGAACATCGGCTTCCTGACGACGACGACGACCAACCAGAACGCCGATTTGACGTTCAACGTGACGGTTAAGGACGGCGATCTCGACGCCGTTTCGCAGACTATCCACGCGACGGTCACGTCGGCCGTGGACGGAACGACACCGATCTCGCTGAGTGCGGCCGTCACGACGGTCGCTCCGGTGGTGCTCGATCTCAACGGTGACGGAGTGCACTTCCTGACGAGCGATGCGGGCGTACACTACGACTATGGCAGTGGCTCGGTTGCCACGGCCTGGGCGAGCCCGCAGGACGGCATTCTGGTCAACGACGCCAATCATAATGGCACTGTCGACAATGCTAGCGAGTTCGTGTTCGGCTCGGGCGGCGTCACCGACCTGCAGGCGCTGGCGGCGTTCGACAGCAATGGCGATGGGCAGTTGTCCTCGGCCGATGCCAACTTCGCTAACTTCGCGGTGTGGCAGGATGCCAACAGCAACGGCGTGGTTGATGCCGGTGAGATGCAGTCCCTTACGGCGCAGGGCATTGCCAGCATCTCGCTCAGCACTGACGGGATCAGCTACACGGCGGCGGGCGGCGACGTCCAAGTCGCGGGCACTGGCACCTATACCAATGCGGACGGATCGACGGGCTCGCTCGCCGACGCCGCGTTTGTGACGGGCACGCGCACGGTTGAGCAGGATCTTCGAACTTCATCGGCTCTGTCGACCAACACCGCACTAATCGGGGCGCTTGCAGCCGCTGGTCTGGCGGCTTCGGACGCTCTCGCCGCGGCGAGCGATCATGCGGGCTTCTCCGTCGGTGGCAACCACGGTCTGGACACGGCGGGGCTGCACACGCAGGCGTTCGCTCCGGTCGCCGTGGATGCACTCAATGGCCACCATGCGAGCAATGATTTGTTGCCAGCCGCCAGCGGTGGCGCTGCTCCGGCACTGGCCCAGTCCGCGGCGTCCCACGCATCCGAAGCGGGCACCGCCCATGGGCTGTCAGTCGCAAATGATGCGCCGTCGAGCCACGCCCCAACTGAGTTGCTCGACGGCACTCAGTCGGCGGCACATAATGTTGCCCCGGCGGTTGCGGCGGCATCGATCGTCATGCCGGCAGCGGCGCAGCTCGCGGCTCTCGCTAACGGCAGCGTCGGCGCCGCCCAGCATAATCAGGTTGTCGGCCAGGTTCTTGCCGACGCCTTGCACGGCGGCGGCGGTGAGGCAACCATCGACAGCGCATTGGCTGCACTGCCGGGTCACGGCGGCGCGAATGCGGCGCTCGAAGCCCTGGCAAGCCACGGCGCGGCGGCCGTTCCAAACGGGGACAGTGGCGTTTTCGCCGGCTTCACGGCCGCGCCGATGATGCTCCATATGGAGGCACTGGCGATGCACGCCGATGCTGCTCCGGCACATGCTTAGTTTCGCGTAATTTTTTCGACGAAAACGCGGGGCTTCCACGAGTGGACAGTGGGGGCCCCGCAACGACCAGAAGGGGGTACCATGAACAAGAAGCACTGGACGATGATCGTTCCCGGAGCGGTGCTGCTGTGTGCGTCACCAGCATTCGCCGTGGAACTGCGCGATGCCGTACAAGCGGCATTGAACACCAATCCTGAAATTCGGCAGGCGGTCGCGAACCGGCTGGCCACCCAGGAAGAGCGGGTGCAGGGCCAGGGCCTGTGGTACCCACGCGTTTCGGTCGAAGGATCGGCCGGTGTGCGCAGCCTGCGCAACCCGACCCGCCGTTCGATCGGGCTCGCCGACCAAACCCTGTATCCGATCGAGGGCGACCTCATCATCACCCAGCTGCTCTATGACAGCGGCGGCCGCGAAGCCGAGATCCGGCGCCAGGCATCGCGCACCGATGCCGCTGCCGCCCGCGTCGAGGAGCGTTCGGAATTCGTCGCGCTCAACGTCTCGCGGACCTACATCGACTATCTGCTGCAGCAGCGGCTGGTCGCAATCGCCCAGGACAACGTGACGTTCCACGAACGCCTCGTCGGCGACCTGCGCGAAGGCGTGTCGAAAGGCTCGATCAGCATCGCCGACCAGCAGCAGGCCGAAGAGCGCTTGCAGTCGGCGCGTGCTCGCGTGACCGAGGCCCGCGAGGATCTCGATACCGCGGCGATCACCTGCCGTACGCTGACCGGCGTTCCGGTCGACAGCGTGTCGCTGCCGCCGGATCTGTCGCAGTGCATGCCGGCCTCGCTCGAGGATGCGGAAAACTCGGCTCGGCAGAACAATCCGCGAGTCCAGGAAGCCGTCGCCGATCTCAACACCGCAAAGGAAGAGATTCGGGCCGCCAAGGCCGCGATCGGTCCCAAGTTCACGCTTGAGGGCCGGGCTCGGGCCGGTCACGACATCGACGGCTTTGCTGGTCGCACCACCGACCTGCAGGCGTTGGGCGTGATCCGCTGGGAACTGTACAATGGTGGCATCAAGGAAGCCAACGTGCGCGAACAGCAGCACCGGGCCGATCAGGTCCATGGACGGCTGTTCGAGGTCACCCGCAGTGCCGAGGAAGATACGCGCACTGCGTGGAGCCGCCTGACCAACCAGACTGCGCTGGTCAGCGAGCTCGAAGCGCAGGCCCGGATTTCCGATGACGTGCTGCTCTCCTATCGTGAGCAGTTCAACATCGGCCGCCGTTCGCTGCTCGACGTGCTCGACGCCCAGAACTCGCGCTACAACGTGCAGGCGCAGACCGAGACCGCGCGTCTCGCGAAGCTCTATGCGCAATATCGCGTGCTCGCGGCGAGCAACAAGCTGATCGATTGCCTCAACGTGGCGATGCCGCGCGCGGCGGTCGGCAACGAGCGTCAGCAGTTCCACGTCAACCCGATCCCGCCGTCGGATCTCCAGGAAAACAGCGTCCCGATGCCCGCCATGGGCCCGGCGGCGACGGCTGCTCCGGCGACCACGACGGGGGCGGCTGCGGCTGCCCCGGCCGAAACGCCGGCCGGCCGATAATGGTCAAGAGGACGGTCCGTGAGCTTCATGAACTGGCTTGATGCGGAACGGTCGCGTGAAATCGACCCCGTCCTCGACTGCCTAACCTTCCTTGCGCGGGAGGCGGACCGGCCATCGTCGCCGGTCCTCCTCCGCGCGGGTCTGGCCCTCGCTGACGACGGACGGCTCCCGTTCCACCAGATCGAGCCGGCGCTCGAGCAGGTGGGGATGCGGACCGAATCGATTGCCCGGCGGCTCAAGGGCTGGCCGTCCCGACTTTGCCCCGCAGTGCTCGAGCTCAACGACGAGCGCGCGGCGGTGCTCATCGAAGTGCGCGACGGCGACGGGCTGATCTACGCGCCTGGCGTCGCCGAGCCGACGTGGATCAAGTTCGACGAAATCGAGCCCGCCTACACCGGACGCGCAGTGGTCGTCGAAACCGACCCCACCCGCGAACGCGAAGGCGAGCGGCCGTGGGACAAGGCCAAGCGCTCGCACTGGTTCTGGGCCGAGGTGTGGAAGGTCCGCAAGGAATTCTGGCCGGTCCTGCTGGCGGCGCTGATCGTCAATCTGCTGGCGTTCGCGATGCCGTTGTTCACGATGAACGTGTACGACCGGGTGATCCCGAACAAGTCGATTTCGACCCTGTGGGTGCTCGCGGTCGGCGTGATGCTCGCGCTCGCCCTCGACTTTACGCTGCGGGTCGCGCGGTCGCGATTGATCGACGAGGTCGGGCGCACGCTCGACTCCAAACTGTCGCAGAAATTGTTCGAGAAGGTCATGAACCTGCCGATGGCCGAGCGCCAGGGCAGCACCGGCGCCTTCGCCCGGCGCGTCTCCGAATTCGAAATGGTGCGTGACTTCTTCGCCTCGACCACGGTCGTGCTGGCGGTCGACGTTGTGTTCCTAGTCCTGTTCCTCGGGCTGATTACGGTCCTCGCCGGGTGGCTGGTGCTGGTCCCGATCGCCGGGATTATCATGATGCTGGTTGCGGGCCTCAGCCTGCAGAAAGCGATGGGCCGCGCTGCGCTCGACGCGCAGGCCGATTCGAGCCTCCAGCATTCGGTGCTGGTCGAATCGATCGCAGGCGCGGAAACGCTCAAGGCTGCCCGCGCCGAGGGCCAGATGCTCGGCCGTTGGCGGCGCTATTCGGCGATGTCGGCCGCGACCAGCGAGCGGATGCGCCGCCTGACAGCGGTCGCCGTCAATCTTGCCAGCGTGTCGCAGCAGTTGATCAGCATTGGCCTTCTCATCGGTGGCTTCTACCGCTTCCAGGAAGGCGAGATGACGATGGGCGCGATCATCGCGATCATCATGTTGTCGGGCCGCTCGCTGCAGCCGGTCGGCCAGCTCGCGTTCCTCATCACCCGCGGCAAGCAAGCCTTCACCACGCTCGATTCGCTGCAGCGGATGATGGAGCAGCAGGACGAACGCCAAGTCGCGATGCGCAGCATCGTTCCCGAGATTCGCACCGGGCATATCGAGCTGAACAACGTGTCGTTCCGCTATCCCAATGCCGGGCGCGATTCGCTCGACGGCATCAACCTCAAGATCAATCCGGGTGACCGGATCGGCATCATCGGCCGCGTCGCATCGGGCAAATCGACCCTCGGCCGCGTACTGTGCGGGCTTTACGCGCCGGGCGAAGGCGAGATGCTGGTCGATGGCCTCGACAGCCGCCAGTATCATCCGCACCAGTTGCGCGACGCGTTCCGGTTCGTTGCCCAGGACGCCGAAGTGTTCAGCGGCACCGTCCGCGACAATCTGATGCTCGGCGCGGCCAAGGCCGACGACAACCAGTTGATCGATGCCGTGGTGCGATCGGGCGCCGATATCTTCCTGTCGCGCGACGCCGCCGGCTTCGATTATCCGGTCGGTGAGCGCGGTTCGCGCCTGTCGGGCGGGCAGAAGTCGCTGCTGGTGCTGGCGCGGGCCCTCGTCAGCCCGTCGAACATGCTGTTCCTCGACGAACCAACCGGTTCGATGGACACCCAGACCGAACTCTATTTCATCGAGCATCTGAAGACTGCGCTGACGGCCGACCAAAGCCTGGTCGTCGCCACGCACCGCCACAACATGCTGTCGATCCTCACTCGCTTGATCGTGATCGATGGTGGCAAAATCATTGCCGACGGCCCGCGCGACGAAGTGCTCAAGCACCTGACCGATGCCGCCGCGAGCCAACAGAAAGCGCCGCCGCAATGACCGCGCTCGCCCACCAGTTCCGCCTGACGATCGCCGGACGGCGGATCGAGGCGCTGATCGGCGCGTTCGTTGCGCTGGCCATCGTCGCGGCAATTGCGGCGGGCCTGCTGTACGGCCGCTCCGCGGCCGATGCGGCGTCTTTGACCGTGCCGATCACGCCGACCAAGGCGGCGCAATTGATCGGCGCCACCAGCGGCATCGAAGCGACCCAAGTTCAGGCGGTCGGTGAGCAGGCAAAAGTAATCAATGCCGCGCTGCCGTTCGCAAGCGGGCCGGTCAATGCGGCGCGTCCATTCGCGCTGACCGGCGACAATCTCGACCAGCGCCGGGCGCTGCTGTGCCTGACCCAGGCGGTCTATTACGAAGCCGGGTTCGAGCCGGTCGAAGGCCGCCGTGCGGTCGCACAGGTGGTGCTCAACCGGCTCCGTCACCCGGCGTTCCCCAAGTCGGTGTGCGGCGTGGTTTATCAAAGCAACGGCCGCGTCTGCCAGTTCACGTTCGTCTGCGACGGCGCACTCTATCGTCAGCCAGCCCGCGACGCCTGGCTTCGCGCCGAGGAAATCGCGCGCGCGGCACTCTCCGGCTTCGTCGACACGACGGTTGGCGAGGCGACCCACTACCATGCCGATTATGTCGCACCGCGCTGGGCTCCTTTGCTCGGCAAGGTTGCCCAGATCGGTCAGCATATCTTCTACCGCTGGCCGGGTGCTTGGGGCCTGCCCGCCGCCTTTACCGGCCGCTACATTGGCGAACCGCGCGATCCTTTGTCGCTGCGCCCGCCGCCGCCAGTCGTCGGCCAGGGACTGTTGAATGATGCCGTCGCCGCGCCGACGGGCCCGATTACCGACGGAACGGTCCTCAAGCGCGCGCCCGATGACGTCGGCGGCCTGCTCGACACGAGCAAGGGCTGGACGCTCCATATCCCTGGCCCCGAAGACAGCAGCAACGCGGCCAAACTAATCGCGACGCAAGAAGGCAAACCCGCCGCTCCCAAGGTCGCGGCCGCCGGCGGCGTCATCGAAGTCGCCGGCCGCTAAAAGCTGGAGTAAGCGTAAGTCATGGCTAGCATTCCGTTCATCGGACCCGCAATCAAGCACCGCAAGCCGATGACCGGCTCGCGGATGATCATTGTCGCCTCGGCCGTCGCCTTCGGCCTGTTCCTGATCTGGGCCAGCCTGGCGCAGGTCGACGAAGTCACGCGCGGGCAGGGCAAGGTCATCCCGTCAAGCAAGCTGCAGGTGATCACCGCGTCCGAGCCGGCGACGGTCAGTGAGATTCTGGTCAAATCCGGTCAGCAGGTGAAAAAGGGCGAGCTGCTGTCGCGGCTCGACAGCCCCGAAAGCCGCCAGGTCGAAGCGGAAACCCAGTCGCTCGAAGCGCGCGTGTCGCGTTTGACCTCTGAGGGCACCGGTCAGGCCGTCGCGTGTTCGGGCACCGATTGCGCCGGCGAAGATGCGTTGCGGTCGGTCCGTGAATCGGCGGTCCGGAGCAAGGTCGCTTCGCTCAATGCGTCGGCCGACCAGGCGCGCCGCGAAGCGGGTGAAGCCGCCGCGACCATCAACAGCCTTACGAGCAGCCTTGCGCTTGCCCAGAAGCAGGTGGCGATGCTCGAGCCGCTGGCGGCCAAGCATATCGTCCCGGAAACCGACTTGATGGACAAACGCCGGGAAGTGATCGACCTCCAGGGCCGGATCGCCGGCGCGCGCGAGCAGCAGGGCAAGGCCATGGCCGCGGTGCGCGAAGCGCAGGCGCAAGCGAGCCAGGCCGGTTTCGAGTTCCGCCAGTCAGCGCTCGACGAGCGCAGCCAGGTCGCGGCCAAGATCGCGGTCAATCAGGAAACGCTACGCGGCGCGCGGGGACGGGAACTGCGTTCGCCGGTCGACGGCGTGGTCAACGACGTGCAGGTGACGACGGTTGGCCAATATGTGCAGCCCGGCCAGAAGATCATGGAGGTAGTGCCGCTCGGCGACAAATTGCTGGTCGAAACCCGCGTCCGCCCGAGCGATATCGCCTTCATCAAGGTCGGCGACCGCGCCCTGGTTAAAGTCACCGCTTTCGATTTCTCGACCTATGGCGGGCTCGATGGCCGCGTCGTCCAGGTTTCCGCGGACTCGATCTACGACGAGAATGAAAAGCAGGCGTATTTCACGGTGATCGTCGAGACCGACAAGGCCTATCTTATGGCACGCGGCATTCGTATGCCGATCACCCCGGGCATGATGACCGACACCCAGATCATCACCGGGCGCAAGAGCATCCTGACCTATTTGCTGAAGCCGGTTCTAAAAGCGCGCAGCGAGGCGTTGCGCGAGCGCTGATCTCTTAGCGGCCGGTATCCGCCGCCGGGGTCAGCACCGGCTTTTCCGCACTGGCGATGTTCATTGGAGCACGCTGTACACGATAGCCGTGGGTCCAGGTCGCGCCGACGGCGGCAAAGGTGATGACCGGGCGGTAATCGCTGACGCTCTCGCTATCGAGCAACTGATCGGTGCCGTTGTCGAGCACGTACATGTGGCCGGCGGCGCGGACGACGAGGATCGCGTGATCGGCGCGGCGGACGAGATCCTTGACCACCACCAGATAGAGATCCTTGTCGGCGACCCCGGCACGGCGCAGCATCTGCAGCTTGGCGATGGCGAAGTCTTCGCAATCGCCGCGGCCGCGGTTCAGGGTTTCATTGGCCGACGCCCAATAATCGGCCCGGCCATATTGGCGAATGTCGTCGGTGAAGCGGACGCGCTTGTTGACGTACCAATTGACCGCTTCGAGCCGCTCGAACGCGTCCTTGCCGTGGAGCGACGACGCGTAGGCGGCCGCAGCGCCGCTGACGCCGGAATGCGCGACGCGCTGCCAGCGGGCGTCGAGCTGGGTATGGCCGACGCGCAGCGCGACGCTGCCGAAAACATCGGGGCGGCCGTTGCCGACGCCCGGGCTGATCGCCGGGCGGTCGCGCAGGATCGTCGGAACGAATTGCGGACTCGAATAGGTCAGGGACGCCGGGATCGGGGCGGGGGCGGATGTGGCCGCGACAGGCAATCCGCTCTGCTGGGCCTTCAGCGCATCGAGTGCGCTCGGGCCGCCGAGGATCGCTTCAGTCTTGCTGAATGACTGCGCCGCGGCGGGCGACGACATGGTTACCGCGGCGGCGGATCCGGCGAGCACGATCAGCGTGTGCTTGATGGCCTGTTTGTTCATGGCCATGGTTGTCGCAGGACAAGGGAAAGACGCGGCTAAAAGGCATGGTTAAGCAGGCGCTAAGAGTCAGAAAACATTTCCAAAGCGGCGGCGAATGCGTCGGTGGCCGGCATCTTGATCTTGCGTAGAAATACGCGGGCGGCGAAGCCTCCGGAACGGATTGGACGGTCGGTCGCTTCCCGTGTCCGCAGGCTGCTCCATTCGCGACGGCCCGTCCCTGGAATTGCGATCATCGGCGCTGAGCCCGTTGCTGCTACAACGCGCCAGCGGGCATCCGAAATCCCTGAAAACCGCCGTTTCTTAAATCGGTAAAACGCGTGAACCGCAAGGCCGCCGATGCGTTGGGCAGCGCAGTCACTGATAACGGAGGCGAGCATGGCGACGAACAGTCCAGGCAGCGGAGCGAAGCGCGGCTTTGCGGCGATGAGCCCGGAGAAGCAGCGCGAGATCGCGAGCAAGGGCGGCAAGGCCAGCCATGGCGGCGGTCGCAAGAGCACCCGGCTCGTCTAATCCCTATCCATTCCGGCGCCGCAACGCCTGGCCGCGAACCGCGTTGACCGGGCGTGGCGTATCGGACTGACCTCGACGCGAAAGACAAAGGCGGCGCGATTGCGGCGGTTGTCGCGATTCACGCGGCGTTGCTGTTCGTATTCCTGCACATGTCGGGCAAGATCGACCTGACCGACCCGCAGGCGGCGCTGCGTGTGTTTGATGTCGACGTGCCGAAGCCGCCGCCTCCGCCGCCGCAACAGAGGCAGCAGCAGCCGAAGCCCAAGGATAAGGAAGGCGGATCGGCGCCCAAGAACATCAAGAGCGAAGCGACCCCGGTGGTTGCGCCCAAGCCGAAAATCGAAACGCCGCCGGTACAGCCGATCGCTGCGGCCGAAACGCCGCGGCAGGGCGCTGCGCCGACTCAAGGGGCTTCCAATGTGCGCGGTCCCGGCACGGGTGCGGGCGGGATCGGAACGGGCAACGGCAGCGGCGCCGGCGGAAACGGATCGGGTGGCGGTGGTGGGGGAGTCGCTGTCCCGGTCGCGCTCATTCGCTGGATTAGCGGCCGCGACTATCCGGACGCGGTGCGGGCCAGTTGGCCGCGTGGCGGAATCGTCTTCCTCCGCCTGCGGATCGAGGCCAACGGGCGGCCCAGCCGATGCGACGTGATGCGCGGTTTCGGCAGCCCGTCGATCGACCAGTGGACCTGCGCGCTGATCATGCAGCGCGGCCAGTTCCGCCCCGCGCTCGACGCCCGCGGTGCGCCCGTTTCGGCGTGGTTCGGTTACAAGCAGGTCGACATCGGCCGCTAGCCTTCCTAGGGCGCGGGCGAAGGAGAAGGCGCGCGCCATGATCGAAGCCGAATGGTGGGACTATGAGACGATCGACGAGCTCGCCGACGCTGTCGCGGGCGACGTCGGGTTCATCATCGACAGCGCGGTCGAAGCGCGCAACGCCTCGCTGATCGCGGTCCTGGCCGGGCGTACCGGCCCGGCGATCTTCCCCAAGCTCGCCGCGCAGAGCCTGCCGTGGAAGCGGCTGACGATCATCCCGACCGATGACCGGCTGGTGCCGATGGACAGTGAGCTGTCGAACGTCCGCGCGATCGCCAAGGCGTTTCTGCCAACCGGCGCCCGGGTGATCCCGATCGCAACCGAGATCGCCGACTACCGGCTGGCCGGCAATTCTGCCGATGCGCGGCTCCAGGACCTGTCGTGGCCGCCCGATCTGGTGTGGCTGGGCATGGGCGAGGACGGGCATACTGCGTCGATCTTCACCGGGCCCGACCTGCAGGACGCCCTCGACGCACCCAAGGCACGGCGCGCGGTCGGGGTCATGCCCGATCCGCTGCCAGCGGAAGCGCCGGTCGCACGGGTGACGCTGACCCGGGCCGCGATCCTGTCGGCACGGACGATTTTGATCACCATCACCGGCGACAAGAAGCGCGAAATCCTCGAGCAGGCGATTGCCGACGGGCACTCATCGAAGCTGCCGATCGGGCGTGTGCTGGCCGAAGCCGAGCAGCCGATCGACATCCATTGGTGCTCATAACGGGCAAGTAATTATTAACAATCAGACTTTACCTAAGTTAGGTGCACCGCACAAAATTATTGATTTACTTGACGATTCGCGCCGTCTAGGCGCGGCGCTAAGTAATAAAAGCACCAAAGGGGAAATCATGAAATTGCATCTTTTGGCGGGCGCTGCCGCGCTCGCCTTGTCGTCTGCGGCTAACGCCCAGGACGTTGCCGCAAAGTCGCCGTTTGCCGGCCCGTACGTCGGCGTCCAGGCCGGCGTCGGCCAGGTCGACGACCGTTCGGACGATCTGGATTATTGGTACGACCAGATCGGCGGCCTTGAGAACAGCGACCGCGGCGGTCAGTTTGGCCTCCGCGTCGGTTATGACGCCGTGTTCGGCAAGGCGCTGGTGGGTGCCCTCGCCGAAGGCTCGATCGGCAAGCTCAATGCGTTTGGCGAAGCCAGCAGCGGCGGCAGCGGAAGTCCCGACCATTACGCCATCGGTACGCGCGTTTCGCGTCTCGGTTCGGTGCGCGCCAAGCTCGGCCTGACTGACGGCCGCCTCGCCGCCTTCGCCACTGGCGGACTCGCCTTTTCGAACGGCAAGCACAGGTTTCGCGAGACCGACGGCAGTGGCGAAGTGTTCGACGGCAAGGCCGATCGCACCGGTTACGTCCTCGGCCTCGGCGTGGCTTATGCGCTCAACAACCGCATGAATATCGGCCTCGACTACAGCCATTACGAGTTCGGTTCGAAGACCAATGAGGTCCTCGAGTCCGACGGCACGCCGACCGATTATTTCTTCAAGCAGGACTATAAGGCCCGCTCGCTGATGCTGAGCCTCAACTATGGCTTCGGTCGCCCAAGCGGCGCCGCCGCCAATGCGGCTCCGGCTCCGTTCGGTGGGCCCTATGCCGGTATCCAGGGATCGATCGGCCAGGTCGACGACGTCCATGTCGACGAGGATTATTGGTACACCAATACGTCAGGCTCGATCACCAGCGATCGTGGGGCGCTCGTTGGTCTTCGCGCCGGCTATGACTTCCTCTCGGGCAATCTGCTCGCCGGCGTCATGGCCGAGGCGTCGTTCGGCAAGATCGATACGCACCAGGAGACCAGTGCCGACCCGAGCAACCCGCAGTACGCCATCGGCACCAAGGTCAAATTCCTCGGGTCGGTCCGTGGCAAGCTCGGTATTGCGCAGGGCAAGCTCGCGGCCTTTGTCACCGGCGGCCTTGCTCGTTCGGACGCGAAGCAGCGTTTTGGCGACACCGACGGATCGAACGAGTTCTTCAGGGGCAAGGGTGACCGGACCGGCTACGTGCTCGGTTTGGGCGCCGCCTGGGCGATCGGCAAGTCGACCGTCGGACTGGACTACAGCCACTACGAGTTCGGCGCGAAGCGGCATGAGGTCATGTACGACGTTGGCGATCCCAGCGGCTACTTCTTCAAGCAGGACTATAAGGTCCGCGTGCTGACGATGAGCTTCAACTACGGCTTCTAATCGTGGCCGTTGGAGCAGGGAGGGCCCGGTGGCAACGCCGGGCCCTTTTTCATTTGGTTCAGCACTCTTCGAGCGGCTTGCCGGCCGTCTCCTTGAGGAACAGCAGCGCGACGATCACCGGCACCGCGGTGAACACGACCGCATACCACAGGCCCGCGTAAATATTGCCGGTCACGGCGACCAAGGCGAAGCTGGTGACCGGCAGGAAGCCGCCGACCCAGCCGGTCCCAACGTGATAGGGCAGCGACATCGCGGTGTAGCGGACGCGGGTCGGGAACATCTCGACCAGGGCCGAGGCTTGCGGGCCGTAGAGCGCGGTCGCGGCGACGACGAACGCCAGCAGGATCAGGATCAGCATGGTCATGCTGGTCTGGCCGGGATTGGCCGATTTGGGATAGCCGACCGCTTGCAGCGCCGCGCCGATTTCGTCGCTGGCCTTGGCCTTGAACGCCTTGAGGTCCGCCGCGGCCAGGCCGGCGCCGCCGGCGATCGGCACCGACTGGCCGCCGGCGACGACCCGGGTGCCGCCGTCGGCTGACTGCCGCGTGGTGTAGGAAATGCCTTTGGTGACCAGCGCCGACTTGGCGATGTCGCAGGCGCTGACGAACTTGGCCGTGCCGACCGGGTCGAACTGCACCGAGCAAGTCGCGGGATCGGTTTCGACAATGACTGGAGTGACCCGCTGGGCGGCGACTAGCGCCGGATTCGCCGCGGTGGCCATCCAGTGCGACGCGGGGAAGTACAGGACCAGTGCCAGCACCATCCCGCCGACCATCACCGGCTTGCGGCCGATGCGATCGCTGAGCCAGCCGAAATAGACGTAGAGCGGCGCGCTGACGACGGTCATCACGATCAGCAGCAGGTCCTTGGTTTGCGCCGGGAGCCCGAGCGATTTTTCGAGGAACACCTGCAGATAGAAGAAGGTGAAATACCAGACCGCACCCTGGGCGGCGGCGATCCCGAAGAAGGCCACCAGCACGCGCTTCAGATTGGCGCGTTCGGCGAAGGCTTCGCGCAGCGGCGCGCGGGATATTTCGCCGTCCTTTTGCAATTTGGCGAAGTGCGGGCTTTCCGCGAGCTTGGCCCGCATCCACACCGAGATCGCGAGCAGCACCGCGGAGACCAGGAACGGGATGCGCCAGCCCCACACGCCGAACGCATCTTCGCCGACGCTGGTCCGGGTAGTGACGATGACCAGTAGCGCCGCGAGCAGCCCGAACGAGGCCGAGGCCTGGATCCAGCCGGTCGAGGCGCCGCGCTTGTCGTTGGGCGCATGTTCGGCGACGTAGATCGCCGCGCCGCCATATTCGCCGCCGAGCGCGATCCCCTGTAGGATGCGCAGCACGATCAGCAGCCAGGTCCCCAGCGTTCCGGCCTGGGCGTAGGTCGGCAGCAGGCCGATGAGGAAGGTCGCCGCGCCCATCAGGCTGACGGTGACGAGGAACGCCCCCTTGCGCCCGAGGCGGTCGCCGACGACGCCGAAAATGATCGCGCCCAACGGGCGAAAGGCGAAGCCGGCGGCGAACAGCGCCAGCGCGGCGATCAGCGCCTGCGTCGGCTCCAGACCGGCGAAGAACACCTTGGAAATGACCGGCGCGAGGCTGCCGAAGATGAAGAAGTCGTACCACTCGAACGCGGTGCCCGCGGACGAGGCAATGATCACGCGGGCCATGCCCCACGGCTTTTGCTGTTGTGACTCGGCCAGGCTCGCCATCGCGCTCTCCCCGGGGAGAGGGATAAAGCCTTATTGCCGTCCTGCAAGAAGCGCGTCGACGACGCTGGGGTCGGCCAGGGTCGAGGTGTCGCCGAAGCCGTCGGTCGCGCCCTCGGCGATTTTCCTGAGGATGCGGCGCATGATCTTGCCCGAGCGGGTCTTGGGCAATGCGGGTGCGAACTGAATTTTCTCCGGCGCGGCGAGCGCGCCAATGTCCTTGCGGACTTCCCGGATCAGTTCCTTGCGTAGCGCGTCGTCGCCTTCTTCGCCGGCATTGAGCGTGACGAACGCGTAGATCGCCTGGCCTTTGATGTCGTGGGGGAAGGCGACGACCGCCGCCTCGGCGACCTTAGGATGGGCGACCAGCGCGCTTTCGACCTCGGCCGAGCCGACGCGGTGGCCGGAGACGTTGATGACGTCGTCGACGCGGCCGGTGATCCAATAATAGCCGTCGTCGTCGCGGCGGCAGCCGTCGCCGGTGAAATAGAGGCCGGGGTAAGCGGTGAAATAGGTCTGGAAGAAGCGCTCATGGTCGCCCCAGACGGTGCGCATCTGGCCCGGCCAGGACGCGGCGAGGCAGAGGTTGCCGCTGGTCGCGCCCTCAAGGATGTTGTGGTTCGCGTCGACCAGCAGCGGCTTGATCCCGGGCAGCGGCTGGGTCGCGCTGCCCGGTTTCATCGGGGTTGCGCCGGGGAGGGGGGAAATCAGCGCGCCACCGGTTTCGGTCTGCCACCAGGTATCGACGATCGGGCAGCGGCCATCGCCGACCACGCGCCAATACCATTCCCATGCGTCCGGATTGATCGGCTCGCCAACCGTGCCGAGCAAGCGCAGCGACTGGCGCGAATGGCGCGTGACCCAGTCGTCGCCCTCGCGTTCGATCGCCCGGATCGCGGTTGGCGCGGTGTAGAGGATGGTCACGCCGAGGCGGTCGACCGTATCCCAGAACCGCCCGAAATCGGGATAATTGGGGACGCCGTCGAACATCACGCTGGTCGCGCGGTTGATCAGCGGGCCGTAAACGACATAGCTGTGGCCGGTGATCCAGCCGATGTCGGCGGTGCACCAGAAAATGTCGTCGGGCCGGTAATCGAACACCCAGTCGAAGGTCGTCGCCGCCCACACCCCATAGCCGCCGGTGGTGTGGACCACGCCCTTGGGCTGGCCGGTCGAGCCCGAGGTGTAGAGGATGAACAAAGGGTCCTCGGCGTTCATCACCGCGGGTTCGCAATCGGTCGCGAGGCCGCCGCGGACCGACGAGTAAGCGACATCGCGGCCATCCTTCATCGGCACGGCGGCGCCGGTGCGGGTGACGACGATCACCGTCGGAACGTCGCGCTGCTCGAGCGCGGCGTCGACGTTGCGCTTGAGCGGGATATGCTTGCCGCCGCGCACGCCTTCGTCGGCGGTGATCACCGCGCAGGCGTGGCAATCGACGATCCGGCCGTGGAGGCTCTCGGGCGAGAAGCCGCCGAACACCACCGAATGGATCGCGCCGATGCGGGCGCAGGCGAGCATTGCCGCCGCCGCCTCGGGGATCATCGGCATGTAGATCATCACCCGGTCGCCGCGCCGGATGCCGCGTTGCTGCAGCAAGTTCGCGAAGCGGCAGGTCTCTTCGTACAGCTCGCGATAGGTCCAGGCGTGGCCCGCGCCGGGTTCGTCGGGTTCGAAGATCAGGGCGGTGCGGTCGCCGTGTTCGGCGAGGTGGCGATCGAGGCAATTGACCGACAGGTTGAGCTCGCCGTCGGCATACCATTTGATCCCGAAATTCGCTTCGTCGAACGACCAGTCGCCGGCTTGCTTCGGGAACCTGTTCCAGGTCAGCCTTTTGGCTTGCTCGAGCCAGAATTCGTCGGGGTCAGATTCGGCGAACCGGTTGAGTTCGGCGAGCTCGGCCGGGCCGATGCGGGCGTTGAAGCCAGTGGGGACGGGATGGACCGCTTCGCTCACACGCCATGGCTCATGTCGATCACGAAGCGGTAGCGCACGTCGTTCTTGAGCAAGCGCTCGTAGCCCTCGTTGACCTGGTCCATGCGGATCATCTCGCAATCGGGGTAGATGCCCTCGGCCGCGCAGAAATCGAGCATTTCCTGCGTTTCGGGAATGCCGCCGATGGCCGATCCGCCGACCGCGCGGTTCCACCAGATGAGGTTGGCGCCGATGAACGGCGGCATTTGGGTCAAGGCGCCGACGATCACCATCCGCCCCGAGCGCCCGAGCAGCTGGAGATAGCCGTCGATTTCATGCGGCACCGGAATGGTATTGAGGATGAAATCGAAGCGCGTGGCGGCGGCGGTCATCTGCCCAGCGTCAGTCGAGATGATCACGTCATGCGCGCCGAGGCGACGCGCGTCCTCGCCCTTGGCCGGGGTGGTGGTGATCATGGTCACGTGCGCGCCCATCGCCGCGGCGAGCTTGACGCCCATGTGGCCGAGGCCGCCGAGGCCGACGACCGCGACCTTGGTGGTTGGGCCGACATTGTACTGGCGGAGCGGCGAATAGGTCGTGATGCCCGCGCACAGCAACGGCGCGGTCAGCGCCGGGTCCATGTCCGCGGGCACCTTCAGCACGAAATGGTCGCGGACGACGATATGGTCGGTGTAGCCGCCCTTGGAGATCGTGCCGTCGTGATAATCGGCGCTGTTGTAGGTCTGGACGCAGCCCTTGCGGCAAAACACTTCCCAGCCGGCGAGGCACTGGTCACATTCCATGCAGCTGTCGACCATGCAGCCGACGGCGACGGTATCGCCAACCTGGTGGCGGGTGACTTCGGGGCCGATCGCGGTGACCGTGCCGACGATCTCATGGCCCGGGATCACCGGATATTGGCTGTTGTGCCAATCGTTGCGGCAGGTGTGGAGATCGCTGTGGCAGATGCCGGCGTAGGTGATCTTGATCGCGACATCGTTGGCGCGCAGCGCGCGGCGTTCGAAGTCCATCGGCCGTAGGGGCTGGTCGGGGGCGTCGGTGCCCCAGCCTTTGGCGGGGGTGGGCCGGTTGCTGGCTTCCTGAGGGTTCGCGGGTTGCGGGTCTGCGGTCGTGGCCATGTTAAGCCTCCTGTCGGGATCGTTCCAAAACGCGGCGCGCCTGGATGAGATGCGGCCGGTCGACCATTTTGCCACCGACCGATAGCACCCCCGCGTCGGGCTGTGCCTCGAACGCGGCGACGATTTCCGCGGCGTGGCGGACGTCGTCGGCGGATGGGGTGAAGGCGGCGTTGATGATCGCGACCTGCGCCGGATGGATGGCGAGTTTGCCGGTGAAGCCTTCACGGGACGCGGCTTCGGCTTCGGCCTTGAGCCCGGCGTTGTCCTTGAAGTCGGCGAATACGCCGTCGACCGGCTGGACGCCCGCCGCTGCGGCGCCGGCGAGGCACAAGGAGCGGGCGAGCATGTAAGTGAAGCTGAGCGCGCCGTCGGCGTCATATTTGGATGATGCGCCGATCGCCGCCGACAGATCCTCGGCGCCCCAGCTCATCGCGACGAGGGGCGACTTGAGGTCGCGGTAGGACAACAGCCCGAACAGGCTGGCGGCGGTCTCGGTGACGATCGCGTGCACCGGGATGTTGCCGGTGCGGTGCGCGAGCTGGGTCACGTCAGCGCCGCTTTCGGCCTTGGGCAGGACGATGCCGTGGACGTAGGCGCTGCCGATCAGCTTCAAATCGTCCTTGTGGAACTCGGACCCTGGCGGGTTGACCCGGACCCACCATTGCGGGCCGTTGGACCGCTTGGGTAGGGCCTTGAGGATGTCGCGGGCGATCGCTTTTTGGGTCGGTGCGACGCTGTCTTCGAGGTCGAAGATGATCGCGTCGGCCTCGCTGTCGAGCGCTTTGGCGATCTTCTTTTCGCTGTCCGCCGGCACGAACAGCCAGCTGCGCGGCGTCATGACGGCCGTTTGAGCAGGAGCGCGGTGCGGGTGCATTCGCACACCAGCTCGTCCCGCTGGTTGAAGCTGCGGTGGGCCCAGGTGACGATCCCGGCGTTTGGCCGCGATTTGCTTTCGCGCAGCGCGATGCACTCGGTCTCGCTGCGCAGGGTGTCGCCGGCGAAGACGGGATTGGGGAACCTCAGCGCGTCGTAGCCGAGGTTGGCGACCAAGGTGCCGAGCGTGGTGTCGGCGACGCTGACCCCGATCATCAGGCCGAAGGTGTAGACCGAATTGACCAGCGGCTTGCCGAATTCGGATGCAGCCGCGGCTTCATGGTCGAGATGCATCGGCTGCGGATTGTGGGTCAGGGTCGAAATCAGGACGTTGTCGGTCTCGGTCACCGTGCGCCGCACCGCATGTTCGACGCGGTCGCCGATCTGCCATTCGTCGAAATAGCGCCCAGCCATCAGCCCGCTCTAGGCAGGGAGCAGCAACTCGGCAACGGCTTCGGTGATCGCGGTGCCGTCGAGGCGGTAGGCGGCGTAGAGGTCGGGCAGGCTGCCGGTCTGGCCGAAGCGCTCAACCCCCAAGGACGCCACACGTTGACCAAGCACGCCGCCGAGCCATGAGAGCGATGCCGGCGCGGCGTCGGCGAGGGTGACGAGGCCGGCGGAAGGCGCCAGGTCGGACAGCAATTGCTCGACATGGCTCGGCTTGCGCTCACCGCCCCATCGGGCCGCCTGCGCCGCAGTCCAGCCGCGGTGGAGGAGGTCGGGCGAGGTGATGCTGAGCAGGCCGAGGCCGGGGATGTCAGGGGAAAGCTCGTCCCAGGCGGCGAGCGCTTCGGGCATCACCGCGCCCATGGCGACCATCGCGGCCTCGGCGCCGGGCGCGGGGGGACGAAGCCAGTAAGCGCCTTGGAGCGCGCCTTCGCGCCAATTGTCGTCGGGGCGCTCGACCTGGGCGACGGTGCGGGTCGACAGGCGCAGATAGGTGCTTTCGCCGGCGGGATCGTCGATCAGCCGGAATGCTTCCTGCATCATCGCTGCGAGTTCGTCGGCGAAGGCCGGTTCGTAATGGCGCAGGCCGGGCTGGCCGAGGGCGATCAGCGGCGGGTTGATCGACTGGTGCGCGCCGCCTTCCGCGCCGAGCGTAATCCCGCTCGGGGTCGCAACGAGCAGGAAGCGCGCATCCTGGTAGCAGGCGTAATTGAGGGCATCGAGGCCGCGGGCGATGAATGGATCGTAAAGCGTGCCGATGGGGAACAGGCGGGTGTCGAACAGGTCGCCGGCGAGCCCGGCGGCGGCGAGCATCAGGAACAGATTGTTTTCGGCGATGCCGAGTTCGATGTGCTGGCCTTTTTTGTCGGACGACCATTTTTGCGCAGAAGCAATCTTTTCCTTCGCGAAAACGTCGCCGATCGCGTCGCGGCGGAACAGGCCGCGCTGGTTGACCCACGCGCCGAGGTTGGTCGAGACGGTGACGTCGGGCGAGGTGGTGACGATGCGGTCGGCGAGGTCGCCGCCAGCTTTCGACAAATCGAGCAGGATGCGGCCGAACGCCGCCTGGGTCGATTGCTCGTCGCCGGCTGGGGCGGGGAGCGCCGGGATAGTCACGCCGCCAAACGCGCGGGCGCGCTTTTCGCGGAGGATGCGACTGCGCTCGATCAGCGACTCAACGCCCGGCCGGGCATTGTCGCCGACGCTTTCGAGCGGCTCCCACTCGTGGCCCTCGCGCACGCCCATCGCCTCGCGCAGCGCGGCCAATTGCGTCGGGTTCATCAGCCCGGCGTGATTGTCCTTGTGGCCGGCGAAGGGCAGGCCGTAGCCCTTGATCGTCCAGGCGATGAACAGGGTGGGCACGTCGTCCTGTGCCGCGTCGAACGCTTCGACCAGGCTCTCCAAGCAATGACCGCCGAGATCGGTGAACAAAGCCGCGAGCGCGGCGTCGTCGTGATCCTTGAGGAAGGCCGCGACGCTTTTGCCGAGTTCGGCGGCGATCCGCGTCCGCCACGCCGCGCCGCCCTGATAATGGAGCGCCGACAGCTCGGCATTGGGCAGGGCTTCGAACCACGCCTTGAGCTTGAGATATTTGTTGAGCGCGGCCTTGAGGCGTTTGCCGTAGCGCAGCTCGACCACCCGCCAGCCGCAGCTTTGGAAAATCTCGTCGAAGCGCTCGAACATGCGGTCGGCGCTGGTCGCGTCGAGGCTCTGGCGGTTGTAGTCGATGATCCACCACAGGTTGCGGACGTCGTGCTTGGCGCCCTCGATCAGCGCTTCGTAGATATTGCCCTCGTCGAGCTCGGCATCGCCAATCAGCGCGACGAAGCGGCCGCGGGCCTGCTCGTCGAGCCGGCCGTGGGCGGTGAGATAATCCTGGATGAGGCTGGCGAAGAGCGTGACCGCCACGCCGAGGCCGACCGAGCCGGTCGAGAAGTCGACCGGGATCTGGTCCTTGGTCCGGCTGGGATAGCTCTGCGCGCCACCGAAGCCGCGGAAATTTTCGAGCGCCTCACGGGTCTGGGAGCCGAGCAGATAATGGATCACGTGGAGCACCGGCCCGGCATGGGGTTTGACTGCGACCCGGTCATGTTCGCCGAGCGCGTGGAAATAGAGCGCGGCCATGATCGCGGTCATCGACGCGCAGCTTGCCTGGTGGCCGCCGACCTTCAAGCCGTCGGCGCTGTCGCGGAGGTGGTTGGCGTGGTGGATGGTCCACGCCGACAGCCAGCGCAGCCGTTCGTCGAGGAGTTTGAGCGCGGCGATGTCGGTGGTGACGGTCTTGAGCATCGGGCGGGATTAGCCGAGCGCGACTGGCGCGAAAAGCGAAACGCATTTTCATCGCATCAATACCGGCGCATCGCTCGACAAGGCGGGGCTTTTGCAACATCTCGGCCCGATGAGTGCGGTCGCTTCCTTTGAGCTGATCCTGACGCTGCTGGCGGTGGTGATCCTGCTCCACTGGCTGGCGCTGAAACTGAAGTTGCCGCCATCGACGGCCCTGCTGGTCGGCGGCGGTCTGCTGGCGTTCGTTCCGGGCCTGCCAGCGGTCGCGCTCGACCCGGATCTGGCGCTCGTCCTGTTCCTGCCGCCGCTGCTGATGGATGGCGCTTACTTCACCGCGTTCGGCCGGTTTCGGCGGCACCTGCCGGGGATCCTTTCGCTCGCCGTCGGGGCCGTCGTTTTCACGACGTTCGTGGTCGGGGTGACGGTGCACTGGCTGATGCCGGCGCTGCCGTGGGCGGCGTGCTTCGCGCTCGGCGCGATCGTGTCGCCGCCCGATGCGGTGTCGGCGCGCGCCATTCTGCAGAATGTGACTTTGCCGCGCCGGTTGCTGGCGTTGCTCGAGGGCGAGAGCCTGCTCAACGACGCGACCGGCATCGTGCTCTTCCGCTTCGCGGTGGTGGCGACGTTGAGCGGCATGTTCGATGCCGGATCCGCCATTCAAACCTTCTTCGTCCTGGCGCTGGGCGGTGTGGCAGTCGGCGCCGCGGTCGGGATGGCGTGGATGGTCGCGGTGCGGAAGTTGAACCACCAGACGCTGATCATCGTCGCGTCGACGCTGATGTCGTGGCTCGCCTACATTGCCGGCGAGACCGTGCATGTCTCGGGCGTGATCGCGACGGTGACCGCCGGCCTGATCCTCGGCTGGTACCAGCACCAGATCTTTCCGGCGCGGGTGCGGCTCCGCGGCAGCGCTTTCTGGCAGACGATGGTGTTCCTGCTCGAAGCGCTGGTGTTCATCCTGATTGGTTTCTCGCTGCGCGGAGTGCTGGAACGCGTCGGCGGCGTCGGGGCGGTGACCTCGACCATGCTGGTGCCGATCCTCGGGGTGGTCGCGGCGGTGATCTTTGCGCGTTTTGCGTGGATTTTCGGGAGCGACGGGCTGTTGACGCTCGCGCGTGCGGCCGGAATTCGCCGGGCGCGACCGCTGGGATTGCGCCAGGCGACGGTCCTCAGCTGGGCCGGTATGCGCGGCGTCGTCACGCTGGCGATCGCGCTCAGCCTGCCGCCGGCGATGCCGGCGCGCGACCTGATGCTGGTGTGCGCGTTTGCGGTGATCTTCGCCACCGTCGTCGCCCAGGGAACCAGCCTCGGCTGGATGATCCGCCGCGTCGCGCCGGTCGATGCCGAACCGCCAGCGAAGATGGATCTGGCGACCTGCGAGGCGCAGGTTGCGCGCGCCCGTTTTGCCGCCGTCGAAGCTGGCGCTTACGGAACGGACGGCACGCTGATCCACCCGCAATTGCTCGAGCAATCTCGGCGGCGCCTGGCGGGAACCGAACGCTTCGCTGAAGATAGCGAACAAGCGATGGCGAAGATGCGCCCGCATATCGATCTCGTGCTCACGTCGATCGCGGCCGGACGCGAAGAACTGCTGCGGATTCACCGGGCCGGGCTGATCGAGGACGAAGTGCTCCACAACCTCGAACGCGATCTCGACGTCGAAGAACTGGGGATGGCGCTACAGCTGTCGAGTGATTGACGAGGCGCGCGCCTATTCGGCGGCAGCCTGCCTGAGTTTCGCCCGGAGTTGCCGCGGAAGCGAATGTCCGATCCGAGGACGCCGACGGCTTGGCCCGTGTTGAACAATCGGCCGCCGCCGCTTAGCGCGGATGCATGAAACCCAAATTGCTGACGACCATGAGCGCGTATTCCTGGCGCCTATTTTTCGGCGACGCGCTTGCTGGAATTACCGTCGCCCTGGTTGCACTTCCCTTGAGCGTGGCCATCGCCATCGCGTCCGGCGCGGAACCGAAAGCGGGCCTGGTGACCGCGATCATCGGCGGCTTCCTGATCTCCTTGCTCGGCGGCAGCAGGGTCCAGATCGGCGGTCCGACGGGGGCCTTCATCGTCGTCGTGTACGGCGTCATTCAGCAGCATGGCTTCGACGGCCTGTTGCTCGCCACGATGATGGCCGGGGTGATCCTGGTCATCGGCGGGCTGCTCCGCGCCGGGCGGTTCATCGCGCTCGTCCCGGAACCGGTGATCGAGGGTTTCACGATCGGCATCGCCGTGATTATCGCCGTCAGTCAGTTGAAGGACCTGCTGGGCCTGTCACTCCAGCATGGTTCGGCGGACCTGGTGCAGGTTTTGCCGGCGCTGTGGAGCGCGCGGGCTTCGCTGAACCCGGTCGCGCTCGGTATCGGCATTTTCTCCATTGCCGGGATTGCCGCGTTTCGCCGGCTCGTTCCCTGGCTGCCGGGTTCGCTCCTGGTTATCGCGGCGGCGTCGGCGGCGGTCGCCGTTTTCCATTTGCCGATCGACACGATCGCGTCGCGCTTCGGCGCGCTTCCGGCGGGACTGCCGCTGCCTTCGATTCCCCACATCAGCGTCGCTCGGATCAGCGAGTTGCTGCCCGCGGCCTTCGTCATCGCCTTCCTCGCCAGCGTGGAATCTTTGCTGTCGGCGATCGTCGCCGATCGCATGATCGGGAGCAGTCACCGTTCCAATGCCGAGCTTTTGGGACAGGGCGCGGCCAATATCGTGGCGCCCTTGTTCGGCGGTTTGCCGGCGACGGGTGCGATCGCCCGGACAGCAACCAACGTTCGCGCCGGCGGTCGGACGCCCGTCGCGGGGATCGTTCACGCGCTCGCGATCCTCCTGTTCACCCTCAGCGGGGCATCGCTGACCGGCTATCTTGCCATGCCGGCGCTGGCCGGCCTGCTGATCTTAACCGCGTGGATCATGAGTGAGCCGGGGCGTTGGCGCGAGCGGATGGCGCTGCGGACCGGAGATCGAACGCTATTGTTCCTGACGATGATCCTGACCATTGCCAGCAACCTGACGGTGGCCATCGCCGTGGGAACTGGATTGGGCCTGGCGCTTCGCCTGGTCCGGCGCGACGTCGAGCCGGCGGCATGGACGCCCTCGGATCGATCGAAACTGTAGGTCGCTTTTCGGCGAAAGGGCTTAGCGCCCCAGCTGGCTCGGGGTTGCCGCTTCCTGTGAACCGGGCGCTTTCGTGTTGTGGCTCAGTTCGAAATTGTCGTTGGGGAACGCCGGCGCGGTCTTGGTCCCGGCCGGGAAGTCGGCGCAGGCCGACAATGCGAACAGTGCCGTCGCGATCACCAAATGCTTCATGTCATGTCCTTCGGAGCGCCCACTCAATCGGGCCGTCGGCGCTTCCGCTACCCTATCGGCCGCGCCGCGGGCGACGCCCGGGATGGCACTGACCCATGCCGGGACAGAGTTCGACTAGGTCAGGGTTCAAGCCTCCGACGGCAGCGTGGTGAAGCGGTCGATGGTGTCGAAAATCGCCGAGATGCCGGCCTTCTCGTCCTCGCCGAGTTCGGGCCGCCACAGGTCGAACAGCAGCACCACCCGGGTCTCGTTGCTCGGGTTCTTCGCTTCATGTTCGAAGCTGTCGTCGAAGATCAGCAATTTGCCTTCTTCCCACTGCCGCGTCTCGTTGCCGACGCGCAGCCAGCAGCCGGCGGGCACGATCAGCGGCAAATGGCCGATCAGGCGGCAGTTGAGCATGCCGTGGTGCGGCGGGATGTGGGCGCCGGGGGTCAGTTTCGAGAACAGGACCGAGGGGCTGCGGGTACCGATCCGGGTCATCGGCACCTGGTCAAGCGCGGCCATTGTCGCCGGGCAGCGCCGTGCGTTCTCCGCGACCGGCTGGCCGTCCTTCCACAGATAGAATGCCGACCAGCTGGTATCGCCGTGAAGGCCGTGGAATTCGCGGTGGGGGCGATCGGCCTCATCCTCGACATAGGGTTGGAAGTCGGCGCCGTCGCGGAGCAGGCCTTCGAGCTCGGCCTTGATCGCGAGGGTTTGCGCTTCGAGCGCCGGAACCCAGGCGAATTCCTCGCGCTCGAAAAACTGGCGATTGGCGAGATAGGGATAATAAAGCATCGTCGGGCCCTGGAGGAACAGCTCGCGCTTACCGGTCAGGATGTCGACCGCGTGGCGCAGGCGATCGGTCCCTTCGGGTGCCGCCGGCCGGCTGTCGACAACATGGCGGAGTGCGGCGGTGTAGGCTTCCGCTTGCTGGCGAAGGTAGCTGGCGGCGGTGGTCAGCCGGGCGTGGGTCGCGGGATCGATCGGGCGCGATTGTGCGGACCTAAGCGCTGCCTGATAAAAGCTGGTCGCAGCCTTGGCGTCGTTCCGGGCGGCATAGTCGTCGCCCTGGGCAAGCAGGGTCTCGATCGTCGCCGGCCCGGGCGCAGTGCTCACGCGGCCTCGGCCTTGTCGTGCTCGGCGTCGAACCGCGCCTGGGCGCCGTGGATCGCTTCGACATTGTTCATCGCCCAATTGGCGAGCCCGCAAATCGGGACCTGCAGCGACTGGCCGAGCTCGGTCAGCTCATAATCGACGCGCGGCGGGATCGACGGGGTGACGGTGCGGTTGACGATGCCGTCGCGCTCGAGGTTGCGCAGGGTCAGCGTCAGCATCCGTTGCGACACACTTGGGATCTCGCGCCGGAGCTCGTTGAAGCGCTTCGATCCGCTGCCCAGGGTCTGGACGACCAGCACCGTCCATTTGTCGCCGATCCGCGACAGCAGGGTGCTGATCGTGCGGCATACGGGGTTGCTCGGGTCCTTCATCATCCGTCTCCAGGCACAGCGGTGTGCCCACACCACAAATTTGTTCGTCCACCACAAAAAAGTGCGTTCTTGCGAGCGATTCGCTGGTGGTTATTTAGGGTGCCTCGGTAACAAATCCATACCAAGGAGGCAATAGTGACTATCTTGCATATCGACAGCAGCATCAATGGCGAAAACAGCGCCAGCCGCCAGCTGACGGCGTCCATCGTTGAGCAATTGAAGGGCGCCCAGTGGGGCGAGGAAATCGTGTATCGCGACCTCGCCGCCAACCCGCTGCCGCACCTGACGTTCGCGGCGTTCGCCGACACCGCGGTGCTCGACGAGTTCCTCGCCGCGGACACGATCGTGATTGGCGCGCCGATGTACAATTTTGGCGTCCCCAGCCAGCTCAAGGCGTGGTTCGACCGCATTGCGATTGCCGGCACCACCTTCCGCTACACCGAGAACGGCCCCGAGGGCCTAGTCGGCGACAAGCGCGTGATCATCGCCCTGGCGCGCGGCGGGTTCTACGGCGAGGGCCAGCCGGCGGCGGGCTTCGAGTTCGTCGAACGCTATTTGAAGGCGGCGTTCAACTTCCTCGGCATCGAGCCGGAATTCGTGCTCGCCGAAGGGCTCGCGGTGAGCCCCGAACAGCGCGAGGAATCGCTTGGGCTGGCGCTCGGCCACACGCTGCGCCTCGCCGCCTGATTACGAAGGGTCGAGCGGTCGCCCCCTGCCGCTTCACCCCCTGCGATTCGCGCCCCGGGCGACGATCGCAGCATGAGCCTCGGCGCTTCGGCTGATCCCCTCCCCGAAGCGCCGGGGCTCATTTCATGCCACGCTTTGGCTCCCGGCGCGTTGTTGCAAGACGAAAGGAGTCGGCGATGACCAAACTTACCGAAGCCCAGCGCGACCATATCGACAGCGACAAGTTCGCGTTCCCCAAGGAGCGCAAGGAACCGATCCACGACGCCAGCCACGTACGCAATGCTATTGCCCGGTTCGACCAGGTTGAAGGGGTCAGCGATGACGAACGCGACGCGGCGTGGCGGCGAATCAAGAAAGCCGCCGACAAGCATGGCGTCGAAGTCAGCGAAAAAAGTTGGCGCGAGCTCGGCAAGAAGGCCTAACCCGCGCCGCAACTGGATTGCTCCGATATGGATTTAAATCATTCAAATTGGATAGAATTTCTCCGGCTCGATTAAGAGCGTCCTAACGCCTTGCCAATAAATTCGTGCTCATCACCGCGGGGCAGGCATGGACAGATCCGAGACCAGCAATGCATTGATTCGCGAGGTCGCGTTGCCGACCGCGATTGCCCTGCTGATGCTGGCGGCAATCGTTTGGGCAATCCTGCATTTTTCGACTGTTCAATCGGACCAGCTTGCGGCCGAACGGCAAAACCATCGGGTGAATGTCGCGGTCGCTCAAAGCATTGTCGCAACCGCCAACGACCAGGAGGCGTCGACTTATTGGGACGACGCGGTAATCCAGACGCGCAAGCGGCCGCTCGACCTCGAGTGGATCGACAACAATCTCGGCATCTGGTTCCACACCTACTATCACATCGACGAAGTCTATCTGCTCGATCAGCATGATGCGCCGATCTACGCCATGCAGGGCGGCCGTCGGGTTGGGCGGGAAGCGTTCCACAACGCCGCCCCGGTGCTCGCGTTGGCCCAGCAGCTTCGGGCCAAGCTAAGGGTTGCGAAGACGGTCCCGGATGGCGGCGAGGGGCGGACGGTCGGCGTCTCCGAATTTACCGTGATTGGTGGCCATCCGGCGATCGTCAGCCTGAAACCGATCCTGTCGGAAACCGGCAATGTCCCGCAGTCGCCGGGTTCCGAGTATATCCATGTCGCCGTCCGTTATCTCGATGGCGCCTTCCTCGACCGGTTGTCGGGGATCTACGCAATCGATGCGCCGCGGTTCAGTTGGACCGAGCCGCGGACGACCGCCTTTCCCCTGCGCCGATCGGACGGGCGTCTCCTCGGATATATCGGCTGGACGCCGTTCGAGCCGGGCGCGGAGGTCGAGGCCAAAATGGCGCCCGTCCTGATCCTCGTATTCCTCGGCGTGGGCGCATTGCTCAGCCTGTTGTTGCTGCGCATCCGCCGCAGCCGAATGGAGCTCGAGGCGAGCCGCGCGCAGGCGCAGCATCTGGCGTTCCACGACAGCCTGACGAGCCTGCCCAATCGCGCGTTGTTCGAGGACCGGCTTGAGGTGGCAATCGCGCGGCGCGCCGCCAAGGTTGCGGTGCTGATGCTCGACCTCGACCGTTTCAAGGCGGTCAATGACACGCTCGGGCACCAGGCGGGTGACGCGCTGATCCGGGAATTCGGCGAGCGCCTGAGGGCGCTGACGCGCGAGGGCGACACCATCGCGCGCCTCGGCGGCGACGAATTCGCGATCCTCATCGAGCAGGCCGAGCTGGCCGACATTCACCGGCTGGCCAAGCGGATCCTCGCCGACATCCGCCGGCCGTTCGAGCTCTCGGGGTCGCAGGTCTATGTCGGGGTCAGCATCGGGATTGCCGTGTCGCCCGATGCCGGGGTCGAGCGGCTCGAACTGGTCCGCCGGGCCGACATCGCTTTGTACCGGGCCAAGGACAGCGGACGTGACGCTTATCGACTGTTCAGCGCGGAGATGGACGACGGGGTCAAGCTGCGCAGCACGATCGAGGAAGAGTTGCGCCAGGCCGTCGCGGGGGGAACCGGGCTGCGGTTGCACTATCAACCGGTCATCGGAGAGGACGGCGCGATGGTCGGCGTCGAGGCGCTGGTCCGCTGGCAGCATCTGCGGCGCGGCCTGACGTCCGCCACCGAATTCATCACGGTCGCCGAGGAAACCGGCCTGATCGTCCCGCTCGGCGATTGGGTACTGCGCGAGGCCTGTCTGCAGTCGCGGCGTTGGCCGGGGTTGTTCGTGGCGGTGAACCTGTCGCCGGTGCAACTCCGCTCGGCCGGATTTTTCGATCGCCTGATGCGAACCGTCGCACTGACGCAGGCGGATCCCAGCAGGATTCAGCTCGAAGTGACGGAACGCGCGCTGCTCGACGACGACGATCTGGTGCGCTCGACCCTCGCCAAATTCCGCGCGGCCGGGTTCAAGCTCGCGCTCGACAATTTCGGGACCGGTCATTCATCGCTGAGCTCGTTACGCAAATTTGAGGTCGACAAGATCAAGATCGACCAAAGCTTCATTCAGCATATCGGCGACACGACCGAGTCGGCCGCGATTGTCACCGCTGTGCTGGCGCTCGGTCACGCCATGGGGCTGACGGTTTCGGCCGAAGGTGTCGAAAGCGCCGAGCAGCGGGCGTTCCTGAGGGGCGCGGGCTGCAATGAACTGCAGGGCCATTATTTCTCCTACCCGTTGCCGGCGGAGCAGATCGCGCCGTTGCTGGGCGTTGAGCGATTGTCGTCTGCAGCCTGACAATGCGCCTGCTGTGCGGCGCACTGACCGCGGCGATGTGGGCTTCGCCGGCCGTCGCCGCGGAGGTCTCGGGCGATTTCGGTGTGGTCAGCGACTATCGCTATCGCGGCGTGGCCCTGTCGCGCGGCCGGCCGGCGGTGCAGGCGTCGGTGACGATCGAGCACGACAGCGGGCTCTATGGCGAGATTTGGGCGTCGACGCTCGCGCGGCCGGGCGACCCGACCGATTCCGAAGTCGATGTCACTGCCGGTCTTTCGAAAGACCTATCCGACGCGGTCAATTTGGATTTGTCGGGCACGTATTTCGCTTACCCGTCGGCCGGGTCCGACAATTATGTCGAGGGGACGGCCCTGGTCACTGCCACGCACGGCGATGCCACGGGCGGCCTCGGGTTCAGTTACATTCCGCGGCAGCGCGCGACGCGGGACGACGGCGGCGCGGGCCGCGACAATGCCTATCTGTTCGGGACGCTCGATGTTGCGATTCCCAAGACGCCGGTGAGGCTCAAGGCCGGCGCCGGCTACGAACGTGGGGCATTCGACGAGGTCGAACATGGCGGCAAATGGGACTGGACGCTCGGCTGCGAAGCCGAGTTCAAGCCGGTCAGGCTCGGCCTCGCTTATGTCGGCAGCAACGCGGACGGCGGCGACCGCCACGCACTGGTCGCGTCCGCCTTCGTCAGTTGGTGAAGCTTAACGGAAGCGGGCGGTCAGCTGGACGCCGTAGGTCCGTGGATCGCCCGGAATGAAGGTCGCCATGCCGAGCGCGTCGCCGGTGTTGCCCGCGTCCTTGCTATACTTCTTGTTGAGCACGTTTTCGACGAACCCTTCGACCCGGAATGCGCCGCCATCGAAGGTGTAGCCGAGCCGCGCGCTGACCAAAGCGAAACCCTTCTGCAGTTCGTCCTGGACGGTGTCGGCGACGATCTTGCCGTGAGCGAGGGTCTGCAAGTCCGGACGGTCGTTGTCGTTGTCGAAGAAGACTTTCGACTGGTATGAGATCGCGGGCGTGAAATCGACGCGGCCGCCGAGCAGATCGGTGGCGAAAGTGCCACCGGCCGAGAAGGTGTGGTCGGGCGAGAGGCGGAAGTGGTTGCCGTCGAACACCCCCGATTTGAAGCGCGCGTGGTTGTACGCATAGTTGGCGAACAGGGTGAGCGCCCGGCCGGCTCGGTAGCGGGCCTGGCCTTCGAACCCGTAACTGTCGGCCTTCCCCGCATTGCTGGTGACAAAGAACGTACTGACCTGCTCGATCGTCTGGAAGTTCTTGTATTTGTAGTAGAAGAGCGCGCCATCGAGATAGAGGCGGCGGTCGAGCACAGCGGTTTTCGCGCCGACTTCGAAACTGTCGACGGATTCCGAATCGGCGGCCTCAAAGCGCGCTGGCGCGCCGGGCAAGGCCGGCGGCAGCGCCGACAGCACTTCTGGCCGCCTGCCGCGCGCGTAAATCGCATAGAGGCTGGTGTCGGGGTTCGGCTCGTACCGCGCCAGCGCGCGCCAGGTGAAGCCGTCGTCCTTGAACCTCTGGTCGAATTGCGCGTCGCCGGGCGTAGCCTGGAAGGTCAGGCCGAACACCGGCACCGGGTAGAAGATCGACGGTGGAATGTTCCTCGCGCCGGGCGCCGCCAGGGCGAGCAGCAACGCGTCGCGTTGCGCCGCCGGCAGCGTCAGCGAGCCCAAGAATCCGCCGAGGACCGAACGGCCGTTCTGGACGGCAGCCTGAACGCCCGACGATTTGTCGTCGTGGGTCCAGCGCAGGCCGGCACCGAGCTCGAACTGCGGCGAGACCTTAAACGTGACATCGCCGAAGATGTCGAAGGCACTGGTCCTGGAGAAGCTGGTCTGGGTCTCGCGGTGAATGTCGGAGAGATTGGCCGCGATCCCGTCCGCGACCGGCGCGGGCAGGACGAAGCCCGAGACTCCGGCGATGCCTTGCATGAGCAGACTGGAGAAGGCCGGGTTGTCGATCAATGAGATCGGCGCGGGATCGCTTGCGGGCCGGCCCGGGATGAAGCCGCCGCCGTTCAGCGCGCCGGCGATCTGGGCGAGCACGGCATGCTCGTCGAACTGCGCGGGCGTGCGGTCGGATCCCCTCTCGTGGAAATAGCTGGCGCCGACGAAGCCGGTGAGCGGCCCGCCATTGTCCCAGCTCAGCCGCAGCTCCTGACTGTACTGCTTGCTCCGCGCATCGTCGGCGGCGGTGATGACCGGCAGTGACGTGCCGTCGGCATCGAGCACTTCGAGCGCGTGGAACTGGCGGTAGGCGGTAATCGAGTTGAGCGTCAGGGCATCGCTGAGCTCGGCCTTCATCAGGCCGCTCACGCCCCACACGTTGCGGTTGAGTCCGAGCTTCCGTCCGCCGTCGAAGCCGGCGCCGGCGACAAGCGCCGCGCCGTCGTGGATGCCGGTTCCGCCGAGCACTTCGCCGGTCACCGGATCGGTCGGGCGGAACGCCAGCGACTTGAACGCGGTGCCGTTCGGCGTGTCCTTTTGGTAATTGCCGATGATGTCGAAGGTGATCCGCTCCGACGGTTTGAAGCGCAGGCTGGCGCGCGCGGCGCCGGTTTCGACCGATTGGAAGTCACCCCCGCCGAGCAAATTGTCGACATAGCCGTCGCGTTTCTTGTAGCGGCCGGCGATGCGGATGCCGGCGTTGTCGCCGAGCGGGGCGTTGATCATCGCCTCACCCTGGATATCATTGAAATTGCCATATTCGCCGCGGACCATGCCAAAGGTATCGGTGAGGTCGGGCTTGGCCTGGACGATGTTGATCGCGCCGATCAGCGCGCCGCGGCCGTAAAGCGTCGATTGGGGCCCCTTCGACACTTCGACGCGCTCAATGTCGAACAGCTCGACATAGGCGCCGCGCGGCTTCGAGATCGAAACGCCGTCCTGGTAGATCGACACGCGCGGCTCGAAGAAGGCATCGCCGGAATCGGTGGTGATGCCGCGGATGTTGATCGCCGGGTTGTTGGGCGATTGGTTCTGTACTGACAGGCCGGGGGTGAAGCGGGCGAGATCCTCGAACTCCTGGATGCCCTGCTGCTCGAGGAATTTGCCGGTGTAGGAGGTGACCGCAAACGGGACGTCGATCTGGCGCTGCTCGCGCAGCTGGGCGGTGACGACGATCGCCGGCTGATCGTCCGGGGCGGGCTGGTTCGCCGCGCTGCCGGCCGGTGCAGCCGGTGCGGTCTGGGCCAATGCCGGCGAGGCGATGGCCAAGGCCAGCAGGCTGGCGGCCGCGGTCAATGCGCGCGAGTTCATAAAGTCCCCTCCCCCGAGTCGGTCCGGCCTATCGGCCGGTCACGTCACGCCATGATGACAGGCGTAGCGGCTTCGGCAAGCCGCATTCGGCGAGAGTGGTGAAGGCGCTAGGCGGACAGCAGCCGCAGCGGGTTTTCGATATAGCCCTTGAGCGCCTGCATGAAGTTCGCCGCGTCCCAGCCGTCGACTACGCGGTGGTCACAGCTGAGCGACAGGTTCATCCGCTTGCGGACCTCGATCTCGTCGTCGATCGGGATCAGCTTGTCCTCGATCTTGTTGACGGCGACGATCGCGACCTGGGGCGGATTGACGACCGGGGTCGAGGTGATGCCGCCCATCGGCCCGAGGCTCGAAATGGTCACGGTTGCCCCGGTCAGTTCCTCGCGCGTCGCCTTGTTGCTGCGCGCGGCATCCGACAGGCGGAGGATTTCGGCCGCCAGTTCCCACACCGAGCGCGACTGCGCATCGCGGATAGTCGCGACCATAAGACCGTTGGTCGTCTGGGTGGCGACGCCCATGTGGACCGTGCCGTGGCGAGTGACGACCATCGCCTCGTCGTCGAACGTGGCGTTGAGCATCGGCCATTCTGCGAGCCCGCGCGACAGTGCGGTGATGAGGAACGGGAGCAGCGTCAGCTTCGGGTTCGTGCCGCGGTCGCGGTTCATCATCTGCCGCGTTTCCTCGAGCGCGGTGACATCAAACTCCTCGACCAGGGTGAAATGCTGAACCCGGCGGTTCGCTTCGGCCATGTTCTCGGCGATCTTGCGGCGGAGGCCGACGACCTTGATCGTCTCGTCCTTGCGCGGGCTCCCGGGGCCGCGGGCGGAGACGGTGCCGCCGTTGTAGAGCAAATAGGCGTCGAGGTCCGAGTGGCGGACGCGGTCTGATGCGGTCTTCACTGCCGCGAGGTCGATGCCGAGGTCACGGGCGCGGGCGCGGACGGCGGGGGAGGCGAGGACGTGGGCGTGAGCACCACCGTCCGTTCGTGCTGAGCTTGTCGAAGCACTGTCTTGTTTCGCAGGAGGTAAGGGCAGCCCTTCGACAGGCTCAGGGCGAACGGGTTTGGTTTCTTCGACCACCTTGGTGACCGGAATCTCTTCCGCCATCTCGGGCGTGGCTTCGACCGCGCCGTCGGCGAGGGGGCGTTCGTCGACGCTGTCCGCCACCGTCTCGGCGGCGCGGTCGGCGCCGGCGGTTTCGATCACCGCGAGCACCGAACCGATCGGAATCTGGTCGCCGACTTCACCGGCGAGCTCGACCACCTTGCCGGCGACCGGCGATTCCATTTCGACCGTCGCCTTGTCGGTCATCATGTCGGCGATCTGCTGGTCCTCGGTGATCTCGTCGCCGATCTTGACGTGCCAGGCGACGATCTCGGCTTCGGCAATGCCTTCGCCGATGTCGGGCAGCTTGAATTCGTACCGCATCTAGTCCGCCATCACTTTCTCGAGGGCTTTCTTCAGTCGTTTGGGGCCGGGGAAATAGGCCCATTCGTAGGCGTGCGGGTAGGGCGTGTCCCAGCCGGTGACGCGCTCGACCGGGGCCTCCAGATGATAGAAGCAGCGTTCCTGGACCAAAGCCGAAAGCTCGGCGGCGAAGCCCGAGGTGCGCGGCGCTTCCTGCGCGATCAGGCAGCGGCCGGTCTTCTCGACCGATTTCTCGATCGCCTCGATGTCAAGCGGGACGAGCGTGCGCAGGTCGATCACCTCGGCGTCGAGGCCCCGTTCCTCGACCGCGGCGAGCGCGACGTGGACCATGGTGCCGTAAGCGAGGACGGTCAGGTCGGCGCCCTCGCGGACGATCGCGGCCTTGCCCAGCGGCACGGTGTAATGGCCCTCGGGGACATCGCTCAGCGGATGCTTGGACCAGGGCGTTACGGGGCGTTCGTGGTGGCCGTCGAACGGGCCGTTGTAGATCCGCTTGGGTTCGAAGAAGATGACCGGATCGGGATCCTCGACCGCCGCCAGCAGCAGGCCCTTGGCGTCCCGCGGGTTGGACGGGATCACGATCTTCAAACCGGCGATATGGGTGAACAGGCTTTCCGGGCTCTGGCTGTGGGTCTGGCCGCCGAAAATCCCGCCGCCATAGGGCGAGCGAATGACCATCGGCATCGTCCACTCGCCGCCGGTGCGATAACGCATCTTGGCGACTTCGCTGACGATCTGATCGTAGCCCGGGTAGATGTAATCGGCGAACTGGATTTCGATCAGCGGTTTCAGGCCATAAGCCGCCATGCCGACCGCGGCGGCGACGATCCCGCCCTCGCTGATCGGGGCGTCGAACGACCGGGTCTTGCCGAATTCCTTCTGCAGCCCTTCGGTGACCCGAAACACGCCGCCGAAATAGCCGGCGTCCTCGCCGAACACGACCACGTCCGGATCGGCCCGCATGGCGATCTTGTGGGCGTCGTTGAGCGCCTGGATCATGTTCATGGTGGCCATCAGCCGCCGCCTTCGCTCAGCGCTTCATCGCGCTGCTCGGCGAGGTGCCAGGGCACACCGGCATAAACGTCTTCGAACATGCTGCCGATGTCGTCCTTGCCCTGTTGGGGAAGGATGCCGAGTTTCTCCGATTCCTTTTGCGCCGCGCGGACTTCGGCATCGGCGGCCGTAGTCAGGGCGGCGTGGCGCTCATCGTCCCATTCGCCGATCGCGACGAGGTGCGCTTTCAAGCGCTCTATCGGGTCGCCAAGCGGCCATAATTTGGCTTCGTTGGTCGGGCGGTAACCCGATGGATCGTCGGAGGTCGAATGGCCTTCGGCTCGGTAGGTGAAGAACTCGACCAGGGTCGGCCCGTTGTTCGAGCGCGCGCGCTCCGACGCCCAGCGGATCGCGGCATAAATCGCGAGCGCGTCATTGCCGTCGACGCGGAGGCCGGCGATGCCATAGCCGACCGCGCGCTGGGCGAAGGTCGCGCGCTCGGCGCCGGCGATGCCCGAGAAACTCGAAATCGCCCACTGGTTGTTGACCACGGCGAGCACGACCGGGACGTTGTAGACCGCGGCGAAAGTCAGCGCGGAGTGGAAGTCGCCCTCGGCGGTCGCGCCGTCGCCGATCCAGCCCATTGCAATCCGGCTGTCGCCCTTGATCGCCGACGCCATCGCCCAGCCGACCGCCTGCGGGAATTGCGTGCCGAGATTGCCCGAGATCGAGAAGAAACCGTAGGCCTTGTCCGAATACATGATCGGCAGCTGGCGGCCTTTGAGCTTGTCGCCCTTGTTCGAATAAATCTGGTTCATCATGTCGACCAAGGGATAGCCGCGCGCGACCAGCAGGCCCTGCTGGCGGTAGGTCGGGAAGTGCATGTCGTCGCGGTCGAGCGCGGTCTGGGCGGCGACCGCGATCGCCTCCTCGCCGGTGCACTTCATATAGAAACTGGTCTTCCCCTGCCGCTGCGAGCGGTACATGCGATCGTCGAAGATGCGCACCGTGACCATGTCCTTGAGCATCTTGCGCAGGGTGTCGGGATCGAGCTTCGGGTCCCATGGGCCGATGGCTTTGTGGTCGTCGCCGAGGACGCGGACGAGGTGCGTGGTGAGCGGGTGAGTCTCGGCCGCGGTGACGCCGGTGTCGGGGCGCGGCGCGGCACCGGCCGCGGGGATGTTCAGCGACGAAAAATCGGGCGAATCGCCGGGGCGGAACGATGGCTCGGGCACGTGCAGCGCGAGCTTCGGCGCGTTGCGGCGCAAGCTTGGATCCTGATCGCTCATGTCTCTCCCGCGCGCCGCTTAGACCCGCTCGCGCGATGCGGCAACTGTCGAAGTAAAGGAAACTTTACATAAGACGTTCAGATAGGCGGGTCCGCTAATTAGGCCCTCGTTAGCGAGTTGCAGAGATTTGGCGCCGTAAGGTGCGGGCTATGCGCAAGTCCCCCTTCGTAGCTATGTCGCTTCTACTTTCGGGTGCAGCGCACTCCGTGGGGGCCAATCCGGCCCTTTCCGCGAAGGAGTTTTGCGAAACGCTCCCTTCGTCGGCTGACCCTCTCAACCCCATCAAAGGCCTTCAGCAGGTCAGAGGAACCGCGTTGCGGAAGCTGATCGTAGGGTCAGTCATGGACACACCGTACGTCGCAAGCTTTGGGATAGCAGCACATATTTTGGAAGCGATGGAAGCTTTGATAGCTCCGTCCATCGCGGAGAGGTCGGAGGCACTTACCGGTTCAAGGGTGCGTCCGTCCGCGAGACGACAGACGGCGGGCAAGAGACGTCATTCGCGTTTTACAGGCGCAGCGACGGTATCATCGTTGCTCATATCACCTACCATTACAACGGCGACGAAGTCCGGAACTATTGCGTGTCATTCCATCGTCCCGTGACACAATGAGCGCTTCGCACCAAATCAGTTAATTCTACACGCGTCTCCTCAGTCTTCGTGCGGGACGCCGACCGTCGTGCCTTGCGAATAGCTCCCGCCGGCCGAGCGCTGGAACCAGAACGGCTTCGTCTTGTGCGTCCCGCCGGCGACCGCGTTGAGGTCGCTGTCGAGCAGCATGCCGTCGATCATCGTGTAGCGGATGCTGGTCGTGTTGTGGATGTCGGCGAGCGGGTTCTTGTCGAGGATCACGAGGTCGGCGAGCTTGCCCGCCTCGATCGAGCCGAGGTCGTGGTCGAGGCCGTGGGCGCGCGCCGGGTTGATCGTCGCGGTCTTGAGCGCCTGAAGATTGCTCATGCCGCCGAGCGCGAAGCCCCAGATTTCCCAATGGGCGCCGAGCCCCTCGCGCTGGCCGTGAGCGCCGATCGAGACGGGCACGCCGAGGTCGCTGATCGCCTTGGCCTGGCGCGACACGTTGACGATATTGTCCTCGTCGTCGGGGATCATGGTCGGGCGGCGGGCGCGGGCGTCGAGCAGGCCCTGCGGCGCCCATTTGCTTTCGATCGGCTCGGCCCAGGCGGGGAAGTGCTGGTACCAGTGATATTCGCCGAACGGCCCGCCGTAAGCGACGATCAGGGTCGGCGTCCACGCGGTCTTTGAGCCGCGCCAGAACTGGACGACGTCGTCGTAGATGTTCGGGATCGGCAGCGAATGCTCGATGGTCGTGTGGCCGTCGGCGATCATGGTCATGTTGTGCATGAACAAGGAGCCGCCCTCGGGCACGACTTCCATGCCGAGCTGGCGCGCCGCCTCGATCACCATCTGCCGCTGCTCGCGCCGCGGCTGGTTGTAGCTTTTCACCGACCAGGCGCCCGAGGCCTTGAGCCGCCGGAGGTTGGCGAGGGCGTCGTCGAGCGAGTTGATCTCGGCCATGAACGGAGTCTCGGCGCCGTAGAGGATGGTGCCGGTCGAGAAGATACGGGGGCCGAGGATCTTGCCGGCCTTCTGCAGCTCGGACGAAGCGAACACTTCGTGGGTGTCGGCCGACGGATCGTGGACCGTGGTCACGCCATAAGCGAGCGAGTTGTAATAGACCCAATCCTGGTCGGGCACGATCTGGTCCGACGCGTGGGGGCCGTGCCAATGGGCGTCGATGAAACCCGGCAGGATGGTCTTGCCGCTCATGTCGATGGTGCGCGTGCCGGCGGGGTAGGAAACGGCGGCTGTCGGTCCCACCTCGGAAATGCGATCACCGGAGATGAGGATCGTGCCATTCTCGATCACCTGGTCGCCGGCCATGGTGACGATGCGCGCATTGGTCAGCGCGATGGTGCCGGCTGGATGCGGTTCGGTGGCGACGAAGCCGAGGTGCGAGAGGGGCGCGGACGGGCCGGTCTTGGCGCCGTCGAATGCGGCGAGGTCGACGCGGCGGCCGTAAAGGTCGGGGCCTTGCGTCCAGTAGAGCGTCGAGCCGTCGCCCGACCAATGGAGATAATCGCCGGCGTCGGCGCTGATCTTGCTCTGCGGCAGCGCCTTGGCGTCGGCGGCGATGTCGATCGAGCGGCCGCTGCGCACGAACGGCATGACATAGGCCTGGTAGCGTTCGGTCCAGCCGATGAATTTCTCGTCCGGCGACAAAGCGAATTCGGCGCCGTTGGCCGCTTTCAAATGGGTGATCGGATCGGCGCCGGCGACGCTGACCGACTTGAACAATTGGTTGTTATCGCTGTCCCCGTCGACGAAAAAGACGCGCTCGCTGTCCTTGCCAAACTGGGGGAAGGTGCCGGACTGGGACACGCGCTTGGGCTTTCCGCCCAGCGGCAGGACGTAGATGCCGGGGTCGCGGCCCCACAGCGGCGTGGCGAGGAAGCCGTCCGATCCCTTGCGGTAGGCAATCATGCGGCCGTCGGGGGAGAAGGATGGCTCCCGATAGTAGCCGGGCTCGGGCGTCACGACTCGCCCGGCGCCGCCGGCCGCGCCGACGACCTTGATCGCGCCGCCCTTGTCGTCGTCCCAGGTGACATAGGCGATCTGGCGGCCGTCGCGCGACCACACCGGATAAGCCTCGCGCTCGTCGGCCTTGGTCAGGCGGCGCGGCGCGGCATTGCCGGCGATGTCCTTGATCCACAAATTGCCGAGCGCTTCGTAGACGACGCGGCGGCCGTCGGGGCTGGCGTGGGCGAAGCGGACCATCTTCACGTCGAAACTATTCTCGCCGAGGCGCTTGTCGACGTGCAGCGCGTCCTCGACAAAGCGGGTGCCGGCGACGTGGAACGGGATGTCGCTGACCGCCTTGGTCGCGATGTCGATGCGGTGGATGCGGCCGCCGGCCCAATAGACGATCGACTTGCCGTCGGGCGTCCAGCTGATGCCGGGATAGACGTTGTGGACCGCCCAGGTTTCCTGGAGATCGCGCTCGAGCCCGTCGGTCAGCGAGTCGATCCGGCCCGAGGCGATATCGAGCAGCATCAGGTTGGATTTGCCGCGAATGCGGCGGACAAAGGCGAGGCTTTTGCCGTCGGGCGAGGGCGTCGGGCGGATCGCGCCGCCGGGGCCGCTGACATAAGTGTCGATGTCGTTGGTGTCGCGGTCGAGGCGCTGGATCACGTAGATCTGGCCGTTGACGTCCTTCGAGTACTGGAACGTCTCGCCCGGTGTCGCATCGTCGGAGAAATAGAGGTAGCGGCCGTCGGGCGAGAAGGCCGGTTCGTTGGTGTCTTTCTGCTTGGTCCGGGCCTTGGTCATCTGGACGCCGCCGCCGACGCCGCTGCGATGATAGAGCCACATTTCACCGGCCCCGAGCGAGCGTGCGGAGGTGAAATGCTTGCGCGCGACGATGTAATTGCCGTCGGGCGACCAGTCGGGCCCGTTGAGCAGCCGGAAGCTCTCCTTGGTGATCGCGCGCGGGGCGGTGCCGTCGCGGTTCATCACCCAGATATTGTCGCCGCCGCCGCGGTCCGACGTGAAGGCGATCTCGCGCCCGTTGGGGGAATAGCGCGGCTGCATGTCCCACGCGTTGCCGGTGGCCAGCGGGCGCGCTTCGCCGCCGGTGATCGGCACGGTGTAGATGTCGCCGAGCAGGTCGAACGCGATCTCACGGCCGTCGGGGGAGACGTCGAGGTTCATCCACGTGCCCTGGGTGACGTCGATCGGCACGTCGTGGCCGGGGCCATGGCGGGCAGAGACGTCCCACTTCGGCTCTTTCTTCTCGCCGGTGGTCGGCGCGGGGGCGATTCCTTCGGGCTTGGCCTGGGTCATTGGCTCGGCCGAACCCGGTTGCGGGACCGGCGGGGCGACCGGCGGGGTCGGCGCGGGCTGGGCATAAGCGCTCGCGGCAAGCAAAGCGGTGGCGGCAAGCAGAATCGAATGGCGCATGATTGTCCCCCTGTGCAATCACGCTACGGCACCCTCGCGCGCGAAGGCAATGGCGGGAGCGCCGTTGGTCGAAGGGAGAGCGCCGCTGGTTGACCTCAGGCGTTCGCCTAACTAGCCCGCGCCGCCATGGCCGACAAATCCGACACGCCGCCCGACCGGCTCTCGCTCGATCCGCGCAGCGAGTATTTCGATGAAGCGCTGCTGAGCCGCGGCGTCGGGATCAAGTTCAACGGCAACGAGAAGACCAACGTCATCGAATATTCGGTGTCCGAAGGCTGGATCCGGGTGCCGGCGGGCAAAAGCCGCGACCGTTTCGGCCAGCCGATGACGCTCAAGCTCAACGGCCAGGTCGAGCCCTATTTCGAGAAGCCGGCTCAGTCCGCTGGTGACGAGGGCGCCGCTTCCGACGGATAGACCGGCGACGTGCGGCCCCGCCGCCCGCGCCATTTCCTGAACGCCCAGCCGCCGAGCGCGATCGCAGCCAGGGCCGGGACGCTGCGCCGCGCGATCGCCGCCGCGCCATAGCCAAGCATCGCACCTTTGGCGCCGCTATTCGGGCCGGCGACTTTCCCGCCGAGCCACGCCCCTGCAAGCTTACCCAACATACGCTTACCATCCTTCCTGATGCTGCCGCGTTCGACGCGCCGGGCGCGGTGAAGGTTCCCACCCGGGCTTTGGCGAATTCCACCAACTGTTGGTTGGCAAAATCTCCCAGTTCGATGGCTGCAATGCAATTTTCGGCAGTTTTGCGGGATTGGCACGATCCTTGATTAGGAATGGGCATCGATCATCGGGGCCAACCCGCGGGATCGAAAAAAGGGAGACAAGAAAATGTCGTCGCAGTCCAAGTTCACCCGCACGCTGGTCGCCATCGTCGCCGCGCTCACGATGAGCACGGTCACTGTCGGCGCCGCCGTCGGCCCGGCCCAGGCCAATGCCAACCCCGCGAAAGTTTTCATCAATGTCTGAACTGCAAATTCTCGAAGCGAAGGTTCCGGTGCGTACGCCGGTCACGGTGAACGAGCCCGAGACGGTTACCCGCCTCGCCCCCCTCGCCACCTGGTTCAACGGTCCGGTCTTCAGCCGCGCCCGTGACATCTTCGCGGCGAACATGACCGAGCTGCTCGACCGCTCGGAAGACCCCTCGAAGATGATCCGCATGATCATCCTCGAGATGGAAGAGACATTGGTCGACGTCCGCGCCAGCGCGGCCCGCGCCATCGCCGATATCAAGGAGATGCGGCGCGCGGTCAGCCGGCTCGACGAGATGCAGATCGACTGGACCGCCAAGGCCGAACTGGCGCTGAGCAAGGACCGCGAGGACCTCGCCAAGGCCGCGCTCGGCGAGCGCCAGAAGGCGGCCGAGATGGCCGAGGGCCTGAGCGCCGAACTCGACCAGATCGAGCAGGTGCTGCGCGGTTACGAGACCGATATTGCCAAGCTGCAGGCGAAGCTGCGCGAAGCCCGCGCCCGCCAGAATGCGATCGCCGCCCGGTTCGAAAGCGCAGTCACCCGCGCCAAGGCCCGCGAGATCATGCACGGCAGCCGAACCGAGGACGCGTTCAGCAAATTCGAGCTGCTCGAGCGCCGCGCCGACTTCGCCGAAGGGCGTTGCGAGGCGCTGGGCATCACCAGCCTCGAAGATGAGATTCACGAGCTCCAGGCGTCGCATGCCGTCGACCGCGAACTCGAAGCGATGAAAGCCGCGCTCAAAGCGCGCATGAATTGAAGGAAGGGACAATGGACATGGCTCGCAAGATTTATCCCTATTCACTCGCCAGCACGGACGCGAAGATTGCCGGCGTCTGCTCGACGCTGGGCGCGAAATTCGGGATCGACCCGACCTTCATTCGCATCGCCTGGGTCGCGGTGCCGCTGCTCACGCCGGTCAATATTACGACCGCGATCATCGCTTACGCGGTCGTCGGCATCTTCCTCGCGATCCAGAAGAAGCGGGCGATGACCGGTGACCGCCACCTCAGCGATTTCGACCGCATGGACGAGGTCATCAAGCGCAAGCCTACGGTCCATGCGATGCGCACCGAGCTCGACGAGACCGACCGCCGGCTGATGGCGATCGATCACCACCTCAACACCCAGAACGATGAACTGGCGCGCGAAATCGAAGCGCTCCGCCAGCCGCAGGAGGAGAAGTGATGGAACTGCTACCGATCGGACTGCTGAGCACCAGCATCATCCTCGGCCTCGGCGCCGCGGGCTGGACCGGGCTCAAGGCGTGGAATGGCTGGCTCGACCTCAAGCGCTTCGAGCTGACCCACGACGCCGGCGATCGCCACCTTCCCCCCGCGACCGGCCGGATCGAGATTGCCGACCTGCGCGAGCGAGTCCGCAAGCTCGAAGCGATCGCCGCCGGCATCGATTTGTAAGGCTTTCCCCGCGCCTCGAAGACTCCCCAGCGACGAGGCACGCTGAGGCGGTTCGGCCCCTTCCCGGACCGCCTCTTTTATTAGACTATGAGCAGGGAGGATCACTGTCATGACCGATCATATTTCGCCGGACCAGGCGGCTAACCGCCACAGTTTCTTGATTGCCGGGTCGATTCTCGGCGCCGCGCTGATCCTGTCATGGGGCATGCCGCGCAGCACGCCGAAGTACCAACTGGCTGCGTCCGGCGACACGATTGTGCGCATGAATACGGAGAGCGGAGCGATGATCGCCTGTACCCCGCAACGTTGCGCCCGAGTCGAGGCGCCGCGCCATTCCGAACATTTCGGGCCAGTGACCATCGAGCATCAACCCAAGGCCGAGCCGGCTTTGCCCAAGGCTGAGCCGCAGCAGAACGCGGCGCCCTAGAGTTTCAGGCCGATCCGCGGGCCGAGCCAGATCATCGCCAGATAGAGCAGGATGGTTAGGGCGCAGCCCGCCAGCACGGTTGGCCAGAAGGCAATTCCGTGGCGCAGCAGCCACGGCATCAGCAGGAACATCGGCAGCGACGGCAGCACGAACCAGAAGGTCGCCTCGACATGGCTCGCCATGTTGGGGACGTCGGGCTTGTCGCGCCACAGCCAGATCATGCCGAGCAGCGAGACCAGGGGCAGTGACGCGATCAGTGCGCCAAAGCCGGGATAGCGCTTGGCGACTTCCGACACGACCGCGACGATCATTCCGGACAGTGCGGCCTTGATGAAGAGGTAGAGCATGCGGCCACGCTACGCCCCGCAACTCGTTTCGACAAATTTCGAAATGAGATTGACAATCGTCGAGCAAAATGTCATTTCGAGATTTATCGAAAGGACCAACCGATGCAAATCCTTGTCAGACTCCTCCGCGCCCTCGCAACCCGGCCGCCAGCGCCATGCTGCGCCGCGGACATCCATTGGGCGAATTATCGCTGATGCAAGCAGGTTCAGCTGTTGCAGCGCTCGGCGCGCTTGCCCAGGAACACCGGCTCGCGTTGTTCCGGTTGCTTGTCCAAGCAGGCGACAAAGGCATGTCCGCGGGGGCGATTGCCGACGTGCTCGGGGTGCCCAACAGCTCGCTGTCGTTCCACCTTGCGCAACTCCGCACCTCCGGACTGATCCTCCAAGAAAGGCAGCACCGGTCGCTGATTTATCGCGCCAACTATCCGGCGATGAATGCGCTGGTCGCCTACCTTATGGAGAATTGCTGCGGTGGGGCCGAGTGCGCGACCAGCGTGGCCTGCGAAACACCCGCCCAGGAAAGGAAGGCTGGATGAAGCGCATGCATGTCCATGTCGGGGTCGCCGACCTCGATCAGTCGATCCGCTTTTACACGACCCTGTTCGCCGCCGAGCCGACCGTCGTCAAAGACGATTACGCCAAGTGGATGCTCGACGATCCGCGGGTCAACTTTGCGATTTCGGCCGGTCAGCACGCGGCGAAGGGCATCGAGCATCTCGGCATCCAGGCCGAGAATACCGACGAACTTGGTGAAGTGTACGGCCGCCTCAAAGCGGCGGATCGCCCGGTTCTGGAGGAAGGCGCGACGACCTGCTGCTACGCCAAGTCGGAGAAGAGCTGGATTGCCGATCCCGATGGCGTCGTGTGGGAAGCGTTCTTCACCAATGGCGAAGCGACGGTTTACGGCGACAGCCCGGCGCTTGCGGCACTTTCGGACAACGCGGCCAAGGGCGCGTGTTGCGTGCCAGTTCGGTGACCGCGAGCGCCGCCCCGCCCCTTTCGCGGCGGCTCGCGGCGGAAGGGCTGGGCGCGTTTTTCCTGTTCGCGGCCGTGATCGGATCAGGAATCATGGCCGAGCGTCTGAGCGGCGGGAACGCTGCGGTTGCGCTGCTCGGCAACACGCTCGCGACCGGTGCGATCCTGTTTGTGCTGATCACCATGCTAGGGCCGATTTCCGGGGCGCATATGAACCCGGCGGTGAGCGTGGTCGCGGCGGCGCGGCGCGAACTCAGCTGGGCTGATGCCGGAGCTTACATCCTGGCCCAGTTCGCGTTCGGGATCCTCGGTGCGTGGGCGGCGCATGTGATGTTCGGCCTGCCGGTGCTGCAATATTCGACCAAAGCGCGGACCGGTTTCGGCATCTGGACCGGCGAATTCATCGCCACGTTCGGCCTGATCCTGACGATCCTTGGCACGGTCCGTTTCCGTCGCGACTGGGTACCGGCGAGCGTCGCTCTGTACATCACCGCAGCTTACTGGTTCACCTCGTCGACCAGCTTCGCCAATCCCGCGATCACCGTTGCGCGCAGCCTGTCCGGCACATTCGCCGGAATCGAACCGCGCGACGTGCCGATGTTTATCTTCGCGCAGTTGGCTGGCGCGGCACTGGCGGCGATCGTCGCGCGGAAGCTGTTCGACGCCCAATAAGAAAGGGCGCCCGGCACGTGTCCGGACGCCCTCCCGTCAGTCCGCTACCGCGTTAGCAGCAGGGCAGGTCGATGCCGCAGCAGGCGGCGAGCGCCGCACAGCACGACATCGCTGCCTTCGCGACCTGACCCGGCGCGGCGGCATAGGCGCCGGTCGCCGACATCAGCAGGGTCGCGGCAACAATGATCTTCTTCATATGAGTCTCCATTGAACTGAATTGCTCTTTCGAAAATCAGCTAGCAGTTCGGGGAGGCGGCGGTTCGAGTCCAGCATCCCACGCGAGAATTGCGCGGGACGCCTGGACGAATTCGCGGGAAGCTGGGGGCGCCGCCGCCGTCACCGGAGCGATGTCGGGCGCAATCGCCGCGCACATTTGGACGCAGGCCGACGTGGTACCATGCTTGCTCATCTTGACCGGCTGATCAGGACAGTCCGCCGGCATGGAGGTCGATGCACTCGTAACCGGCATTGCGACGCAGGCGAGCGCGGCCGAGCTCGAACCAGCCACAAACGACAGGAGCAAAAAGCCAAGTAGCAGGCGCAGGACGCTTCGCATGCTGGATTAGCCTGTTGACGCATGGCGCGCCAGTAACGCGTTGGCATCAGGATGATGTGGGACGGGAATGATCGCTAGAAACTCACCCGCGCGCTGAGGCGGATATCGCGGCCGCCGAGGGGGGCGAAATCCTTGAGGATGCTGGTCGAGCGGCGCGCGTCAACGTCGAACAGATTGTTGCCCTGGAGCGAGAGCGTCAGTTCGGGATTGGCCGCGAACGGGTGATAGTCGAACGACGCGTTGACCAAAGTGAAGGCGTCCGTGTCCGTTTCGACCGGCGCGGTCCGGTTGTGCGCGAAGTCGCGTTCGACCTCGAGACGGCCGTCGAACTGCCCGCGTGAGCCGGTCAGCGCGCCGATGATGCGCAGCGGCGGGATCAACGGCGCCGGGCCGAAGCCCTTGATCGTCGCGCGGACGCCGTCGGTCACCAGCTCGCCGCCCCAGTCGATGCCAAGCGCCTTGCCGAACTTCGCGTCGGCCTGCAGTTCGAAGCCGTAATAGTTCGCCTTGCCTTCACTGTAGGCATAGACCGGCAGCCCATCACGGACTTCTCCGGTCGGAGCCTGGAAGATGAAGTTGGTGAAGTGGCTGTAATAGACGCTGCCCTGGATGTGCACCGGGCCCGTCGTGTGGTGGACGCTAAACTCGATGCCGTTGCCGGCTTCCTTCTTCAGATCGGGGTCGCCGATGTTGAACGATTCGCTGCCGCCGTGCGGCCCTTGCGAAAACAACTCGTCGATCGCCGGCGCGCGTTCGTTGTGCGACACCGACAGGCCGGCGCGCCAATCCTTGGTGAATTCGTAATTGACGCCGAACGAGCCGGTAACAGGCGTGAAGCTCAGCGAGAGCGGCACGGTGCCGATGGGCCCGCCGTTGGCGGCGATCTGGGGATCCTCGTCGGCATCGAGGTGCGCGGATTCGACGCGCAGTCCGGCTTCGAACCGCACCGGACCGTGGACCAAAGTCTGAAGGGTGAAGAAGCCGAGTTGGCGGTTGGTGCTGTCGGGCAGATATTTCTCGTCGCCGGCCAGCCGCACATGCGTTTCGAGATATTGGACGCCGCTCGTGCCGCCCCAGCCGCCGCGATCGGTCTGGACGACATCGGCGCGCATCTCGCCGCCCTTGGTGCGGAAGCTTGAGCCGACCGAGCCATCCGGTGCGAGCTCGTCGTGGTGATATTTCGAAATGCCGCCGCGGAACTCGAAAATCTTGAAGAAGCCGCCAATCGGAATGTTCACGCGGGCGTCGGCGCGGGTCTGGCGGCCATCGAGCGTCGGCTGCTCGGCCGCCTCGGCGGGATCGAGCGAGAAGCGGATCGGGACGCCGTAGCGGAAGGTGTGATGGCTGACCGAGACGCCGACATTGAGGTCGCCGTCGACATAAGCGACGCCGCCGGCGACGTCGGCGGTGGTGCCGGCGGTGTTGGGCAGCTTGTCTTTCAAATCGGCGAGCGTCTGGATGTCCGGATCAGGGCTGGCCAACGCCTGTTCGCGCAGAGTCTTCGACAGCACGTGGCCGCCAATCTCGAGGTCGTCGTATTTCGTATAGGCGCCGTCGGCGTGGACGACGAAGTGGCCGCCGAGCGGAACGTCGACCGAGGCATTGCCCGACCGTTCGTTGGCCGCGGAACCATATTCGACCAGCGCATTGACCGCGACCGGTCCGTCGGGGACGTGGCGGGGGATGCGGGTGTCGATGACGTTGACGACGCCGCCGATCGCTGATGAGCCGAACAGCAAAGCCGACGGGCCGCGCAGCACTTCGATCCGCTCGGCGGTCAGCGGGTTGATCGTCACCTGGTGGTCGGGGTCGGACGAAGACAGATCGAGCGTGCCGATGCCGTCGCTGAGGATGCGGACGCGCTCGCCCTGGAGCCCGCGGAGGATCGGGCGCGAGGCGGTCGGGCCGAAGCTGGAGGCGGTGACGCCGGGCTGGCCGGCCAGAGTCTCGCCGATGCTCGGCCGGATATCGTGCTGCAGCTGCTCTTTGTCGACGATCGAAACGCCGCCGAGGACGTCTCCGGCGGTGCGCTTGACGCCGGTGATGATGATCGCCTGGTCCGTGTCGGGATGCGCTTGCTTCGCGGAGCCTGGAACCGGGTCGGCCGCCGCGCCATCGGCTCCACCACCGGCACTCGTATCGGTCACTGCCGGTTGCGCCGCGGTCTGCGCGGCAGCGGGTACTGAAACAACGGCGGCGACCGCGCTGGCGGCGAGGAAGGTCGGGTGCATGAAAGCCCTGTTTTGCGGGAAGCGAGGACGCCGGTAGAGCGGATGTTATATTATCGCAAGACATCCTTCCGATGAAATGTCGTTCATTTTCGACGGGTGGCGGTTTGGAGTTTCGGCCAGCGCTCGGCTAGGCGTCCGCGATGGGCGCCGGCCATTCGCATCATCATCATCATCATCATCATCACGACGACCACAGCCGCGCGTTCGTGCTGGGGATCGCGCTCAACATCGCCATCGTCCTGCTTGAGGCGGGCTTCGGCTTCTTCGCCAATTCGATGGCGCTGATCGCCGACGCGGGCCACAATCTGTCCGACGTGCTGGGCCTGTGCGTCGGCCTCGCGGGGACGGTCATGGCGCGGCGCTCGCCGTCGCCGCGCTTCACCTACGGCTTGAAGAAAGCCTCGATCCTCGCCGCGCTGATCAATTCGCTGTTCCTGCTGGTCGCGGTCGGGGCGATCGTCGCCGAGGCCGCCCGGCGGCTGGTCAGCCCGGAGCCGTCCGAGGCGCAGACCATGATCTGGGTCGCCGCGGTGGCGATCGGTGTGAACGTGCTGACCGCCTTGCTGTTCGCGCGCGGACGCTCGCGCGACATCAACGTCCGCGCCGCATTCCAGCACATGACCGCGGATGCCGCGGTGTCGGCGGCGGTGGTGTTCGCCGGCTTGATCATCCTCAAGACCGGGCAATTGTGGGTTGACCCGGTGATGAGCCTCGCGGTCGCGGCGGTGATTCTGTGGGGCAGCTTCGGGCTGATGAAGGAATCGGTCGGGATGTCGCTGATGGGCGTGCCGAGCGGGATCGACGTCGACGAGGTCCAGGCGGAGCTCGCCGCGCTCGACGGTGTGGAGACGGTTCATGACCTTCACGTCTGGCCGCTGAGCACAACCGAGACCGCATTGACCGCGCATCTTGTGGTGCCGGGCGAAGGGTCGACCGACGCGTTGCTGCTGGCCGCGCGGACCATGCTCCACGACCGCTTCCATATTGAACATTGCACGCTGCAGATCGAGCGGACGCATCTCGAGGACACGCACTGCTGATGACCAACGTGACGCATCTCGAATGTTCGCTGACCGCCGAACGCTACGACGCCGGGCAGGTGCACAATTTGTCGCGCGCGGGGAAGCCGTTGCTGGTGCGCTACGATCTCGATGCGGCGAAACGAACGCTGACGCGCGACAGTATTGCGGCGCGCCAGCCGGGCCTGTGGAAGTGGCACGAGTTGCTGCCCCACAGCATCGACCCCGTCAGCCTCGGCGAACCGGAAACGCCGATCGTCGCGCTGGCGAAGACCGGAGGGCCGAATCTGCTGGTCAAGGACGAAGGGCGGCTGCCGACGGGATCGTTCAAGGCGCGGGGGCTGGCGATGGCGGTGACCATGGCCAAGCAGTTCGGCATCGAGCGGATTGCCATGCCGACCAACGGCAATGCCGGCGCCGCGCTCGCCGCTTACGGCGCGCGGGCGGGGATCGAGACGATTGTCATCTGCCCGGCCGAGACGCCGGCGATCAATGTGACCGAAACCGCGGCCTATGGCGCGCGGGTCTATGTCGCGGATGGGCAGATCGACGAATGCGGCGCGCTGATCGGGAAGGGCGCGGCCGAGGGGCTGTGGTTCGACTGCTCGACGCTCAAGGAGCCCTATCGGCTCGAAGGCAAGAAGGTCATGGGGTTCGAGCTCGCCGAGCAACTCGCCTGGGAATTGCCGGACGCGATTTTCTATCCGACCGGCGGCGGCACCGGGCTGATCGGCATGTGGAAGGCGTTCGACGAACTGGAGGCGGTCGGGCTGATCGGGTCGAAGCGGCCGCGGATGTTTGCAGTCCAGGCCGAGGGCTGCGCGCCGATCGTCCGCGCGTTCGAGCGCGGCGACGAATTCGCCGAGCGGTGGGAGCATGCGGCGACGGTGGCGACCGGCATCCGCGTGCCCAAGGCTGTCGGCGATTTCCTCATCCTGCGGGCCGTGCGCGACAGCGGCGGCGCGGCGATCGCGGTGGCGGAAGAGGCGATCCTGCAGGCGGTCGAAGACGTGGCGCGCGACGACGGCTTCCTGTTTTGTCCGGAAGGCGGCGCGGTGCTCGCGGCATGGCGCGAGGCGCTGGCGGCCGGACTGGTCGGCCAGGACGAACGCGTGCTGCTGTTCAACTGCGCCAACGGCAACAAATATCCGCTGCCGGATCGGTCGAAAGGTCTGGTGCTGGAAGGGGCGCGGCCCGGGGCGTTGGTCGAATGACGCCATGCGCATGGTCCAGATACGAGTAACCCCGGCAGGTTTGACCCTGCCGGGGCACCATGCTTTGTCTCCCGAAGGATCCAAGGCACGCAGCATCAATAGCTGAAGCCGGCGATTGTTCCAGCGGCAAAAACGAATCGACGCGAGAAACTTGTGAGCGCAACTGTGGATAAGCCTGTGGAACTCACGGTATGAGCAAGAAACGGCGGCTTCGCATCGCCAGTTACAACATCAACGGGATCAACGGGCGGCTGCCGATTCTCACCAGCTGGCTGGAGGAGTTCGCGCCCGACATCGTCGCGCTGCAGGAATTGAAGTGCACCGACGACGCCTTCCCGGCCGAGGCGATCGCGGCGCTTGGCTATGCGGCGATCTGGCAGGGGCAGAAGAGTTGGAACGGGGTCGCGATCCTCAGCCGGGTCGGCGACCCGGTTGAGACCGGGCGCGGGCTTCCCGACGACCCGGACCGCGGCCAGAGCCGCTACCTCGAAGCGGCGGTGTGTGGGGTGCTGATTGGCGCAATGTACGCGCCCAACGGCAATCCGTGGCCGGGGCCGAAATTCGACTACAAGCTCAAATGGCTCGACCAGCTTCAGGTCCACGCCCAGCACTTGCTCGACAGCAAGCTGCCAGCACTGCTGATCGGCGATTATAACGTCATCCCGACCCCGCTTGACGTCTACAAGGAAGAGCGGTGGGTGAAGGATGCGCTCTACTCGCCGCAGGGGCGAGAGAAGTTTCGCGAGCTGGTCGGGCAGGGCTGGACCGACGCGATCCGCACGCTCCGCCCGGACGAGCGGATTTATACGTTCTGGCCCTATTGGCGGAATTCGTTCGAGCGCGATGCCGGCATCCGCATCGACCATGCGCTACTCAGCCCCACGCTGGCGAAGGGGCTAACTGCGGCGGGCGTCGACCGCACCCCGCGGGGCTGGGACCAGACCAGCGACCACGCGCCAATGTGGATTGAGGTCGAGGTCTGACGGCTCGCCCCAAGCGGTCCAATTACCGTTTTGCCGCGGACTGATTCAGGTTTATGATCGCGGTCTAGGCGTGCCGAACCTTGCCGATGAACTGACCCGCGGATCGCGATCCTCGGGCCATGCTGGATTGACCAGCGGAAAGGGGGCGGCATGTATCGACCAATCTTTCTGGTTTCGCTGACCACGGCCTGCACCGCGCTGGCGATTGCCCAGCCAAGCACCCCGGGAGCGATCATGGCCCAGGGCTGGACCCCAGCGCAGCAGCGCAGCTGGTATTATACGACCCAAGGCTCGCGGCTGATGCCGTTGAGCTGGTTCCGCGCCCTTGAGCAGCCGAGCAACGTGCAGCCCTTCCTGACCCCGGCCTATATCGAATCCTTTGGCCTGCTGTACGATCCGGGGGGCGTCGACGATCTGCCGGTCGGGTTTGCCGCCAACAATAGTGACGACACCAACCTCACTTTCTCGAAACTGCGGTGGATCAAAAACCAGGGCAGCGGCGCGAAATGGGTCGGGCTGACCTGCTCGGCTTGCCACACGGGGCAGCTCGAGTTTGGCGGCAACCGGATCCGGGTCGATGGCGGCCCGTCGCTGTTCGACTTCCAGTCGTTCATCGAGGCGCTCGACGGAGCGCTGGCCACGACGTTGAACGACCCAGCCAAGTTCGGACGGTTCGCGTCCAAGGCGCTCGGCACGAACGACAATGCCGGCAACCGCGCCCTGCTCCGCGGCGAATTGCAAAAACTCGTTGCGTGGGAAGCGCGGGTCGAAGCTTATAATCAGACTTCGCTGCGCTATGGCCACGGCCGGGTCGACGCGTTCGGGCACATCTTCAACAAGATCGCGCTGTTCGCGGGGACGCAGCAGCCGATTCCCAATCCCGCCGACGCGCCGGTCAGCTATCCGTTTTTGTGGGACATTTACCGCCACGACAAGCTGCAGTGGAACGGCATCGTCAAACAGAACCGGCTGCCCCTCGGCGGCGGCAAATATCTCGACTACGGGGCGCTCGGCCGGAATACCGGCGAAGTCCTCGGCGTGTTCGGCGATGTCACCATCAAGCCCAGCGGCGGCGGGCTGATCCCGTCGCTCAGCGGCTATCCATCGAGCGTCAATGTCCGCAACCTCGACGATCTCGAAACGCAGTTGCGCCTGCTGCGCGCACCGCGCTGGCCGGGCACGCTCGACGCCAACCTCGTGACCGCCGGCTCAGGATTGTTCGATCAGCACTGCAAAGGCTGTCATGAACGGCAACCCGGCACCGCCCAGTACAAAGTGAAGATGGTCCCGCTGTCGCCGACCAATCCCAACAGCACCGACCCGTGGATGGCGTGCAATGCGCTCAGTTACCGGTCTCCAACGGTCAAGCTGAAGGGAACGCGCAAGAATTACGTCTCGGGCGACCGCTTCGATGTCGAGGGACCGTTGGCCGACATGCTGGCGGCGACCGTGATCGGATCGATGCTGGCGCAGAAGGGCGCGATCATCCAGCAGATCGGCAAAATCATCGTCAGCCCGCCGCCGGCGCCGCCGCCCGCGATCACCGGGCTCACGGTCGGCGAAGACCGGCTGAACACCTGCTACACCCTAAACAGCACGCTGCCGGCCGACGGCAAGCTGATGGTCTACAAGGCCCGGCCGCTCGACGGCATCTGGGCGACCGCGCCGTACCTCCACAACGGGTCGGTGCCGACGCTGTACGATCTGCTCAAGCCGCCGGCGCAACGCCCGAGCCAATTTTTCGTGGGGACGCGGGTCTACGATCCGGTGCACGTCGGCTACCGGGCGGACGCGGGCGCCCCAGGCAATGTGTTCAGGTTCCAGGCGCGCGACGCCCAGGGCATCCCGATCTCGCGCAATTCCAACGCCGGCCACGATTATGGCGTTGGGGCTTTGACGGAACCCGAGCGCCTCGCGCTGCTCGAATATCTCAAGAGCCTTTAGGGGAGGATGGTCGCGATGAGCTCCTACGCCGCCCGCATCGACGCCGCGGCGCCGCCCGACAAATGGCCGCTGGCGCGCCGCTTCATGCTCGAGGAAGCGCAGGCGTTTCACGCCGAAATGCGCGCTGAGCGGCCGATCCTCGAACTGCCCGAACTGACCATGGCGTTCCGTTACGCCGATTGCGCCTTGGTGCTGCGCCGCCACGACGATTTCGGCGTCGATCTCTACCGTCCCAAGCAGGGCGATTATTTCATGGCCCAGGACGACACCGCCGACCATTGGCGCGACAAGTCGATCATGAAGGCGATCCTCGATTTCGAGCAGATCCCCGACATTCGCGCGTTCGTCGGCGAGACCACGGCGAGCATCCTGACCAGGGCGAAGGGGGCGATCGATTTGCCAAAGGCGGTGACGCGGGCGGTGCCGGTCGCGGTCGTCCAGAAGTTCTTCGGGCTCGACTCGGGCAGCCCGCAGAAGCTGATCGAATGGTCGTACTGGAACCAGCAGGACGCGTTCCACAACCAGCCGTTCGACGCGGTCGCAGTGCCCGATCCAGCGCATATCGTGAAGATGCGCGAGCGATCGAACATTTGCCTCGCGCTCAACGTCGGTCGCCTGGTGCTGGCGCGGGCAGCCAAGCTGAAGCTCGGCTTCGGCGGACATGATTCGGTGTCGCGGTTGCTCCGGCTGAGCTTCAGCGACGGGGTCAAATTCCCGCTCAAGAAGGTGCTGTTCAACGCCGGCGGGTTGCTGATCGGCGCGGTCGAGACGACCTCGCACACAGCCAATAACGCAGTCGCGGAACTGCTCGGTCGGCCGTCTGACCTGGCGGCCGCCCGGGCCGCGGCGACCGGCGGCAAGCCCGAAGAACTGGATGGCTTCGCGCTGGAAGCGCTGCGCTTCCGCCCGGCCTTTCCCTATTTCTTTCGCACGTGCCACCGCCCAACCGAACTCGCCGGGGGCACGCTGTTCGCGCATACCGTCAATGCGGGCACGACCGTGCTCGCGGTCACCCATAGCGCGATGTTCGATCCGGCGAGCTTCGCCGATCCGACGGCGTTCGACGCGGGCCGGTCGCAGGGCGACAACTTCACTTTCGGTTACGGCATGCACGAATGCCTCGGCCGCGCGCTTGCCAAGCCGATGATCGGCGAAATGGTGCGCCAGATCGTGCGCCTGCCCGAGCTCGCCGCGGCGAGCCCGATCGAATATCGCGGCGGCGTCCCCGAATCCTTCTCGCTGACGTGGCAGGCGTAAGGAACGTGTGGTGCCGGATGCAGGAGTCGAACCCGCGACCTTCGGTTTACAAAACCGCTGCTCTACCAACTGAGCTAATCCGGCCCGTCTGTGCCTCTGCTTTATAGCACGCCGAACGTCCAGCCTTCGCTGCGCGCGATTTCCGGGGTGAGGCCTTGGGGTGCGAAGGCGGCGGGTCGGTCTTGCACCAGCGCGCGCATCCCTGCGGCGGTGACCAAAGCGTCCGTCTGGTGGTCGCTGGGCTCGAAGCGCAGGCGTGCCGGTGGTGAGCCCAAGCCTTTGAGCGCGAGGTTCAGCGCGGCGCGGGTGCGGAGCTTGGTGCCGCTCATGCCCGCGCGGCGGAGGAAGATGCGGGTGTGGATCTCGAGTACGACGCTGCCCCCTGCCGGCAGGGGGTCCATCGGCCAGATCGCGACCTTGCCATCGAGGCGGTGGAGCAAGCGCATGCCCGAGAAGCTCGCCTTGGCGACTTGCGCCGCGCCGATCGCGTCATAGGCGCTGGCGGTCTTGCGGCCGCCCTGCGTCGCGAGGTGCGCGTCGCATACGCGGAAGCGGACGAAGTCGGCCTTCGCGCCGTCCGCGACGCCGAAATAGAAATGCCGGCGGTGCGCGGTTTCGAGGAAGCTCGCGGCGCCGAGGTCCTCATCGCCGGATTTGGCGTCGACATAGGCCCATAATTCGCGGGCGCTCTTGGGCACGTGCGGCTCGCCCGGCAGATATTCGCCGCGCTCGATAATCGGCGGGGCGAAGCTGATGTCGAACCCGAACAGGGTCGGTTCTTGCGCGGCGCGCTTGAGCAGCCAGGCGAGCACTTCCGTACGCGACCAGACGTAGTTGGGGCGGATCAGACGCGGCGCGCTGTCGCCGCGCGCTTCGGCGATGGCGATGCCCTTGTGCCGGCGGCCCTTGGCGCCCGACCAGTCGATCGCGATGAAGGATTCAAACCTGCCCGTCATTGCGAGGAGCCGAAGGCGATGCGGCAATCCAGATGCGGCACTGGATTGCTTCGCTACGCTCGCAATGACGGCTTGGGACGACGCGGTTTGACCGGGGGCTTGGCGGCGACCCAGTCGCGGCTGCGTTCGATCACGTCGCGGACGCGCGCTTCATCACGGTTGTCGTAGCGGATGAGGACGCCTTCCCAGCCTTCGTAATGCGGCGTCTGCCAGAAGGTGTCGGGGTCGGTCGCCTTGAGGATTTCAATCGTGTCGCGGTCGATGGCGATGCCGAACGAGGTGTCCGGCTCGTGGCTCGGGAAGAGGAAGGCGCGGCCGTTGGAGACGATCTTGGCGGCCGGCTTGCCGTAGCTGGTGCCACGCTCGGTGTCCGGCAGCGTCAAGGCGTAGGCCATCGCCTCGTCGAAGGTCATCGCTCAGACCAAAGGCGGCTGGCTGTCGTCGGGCTCGGAAATGCCGCGAATGCGGCGCGGTGGGGGCGGCGGCGCGGGCGGCGCGGCACCGTCGGCCCAGCGTTCGACGATGCGCGCCGCGGCATCGCGCCCGCCGAGCCCGAAGGCCAACGCTGAGGCGACCGCGACCGCGCCGAGAATCAGACCGAAGGCGAGGGTCACGATTTCCGGCGCAAGGCCCATGAAGCTCAGGCCCATGAAGCTGAACAGAGCGATGATCCCGTAGTGGATCAGCTTGTCGGCATAGCGCCCGTCGCCGCTCGAACTGGTCGTCAGGTTGGAAATGATGCGGGCAATGAACACGCCCGCGATCACGATCAACGAACCGAAGATGACCTGCGAGCCGGTGATCGTAACCTGCTTGAGGAAGGCGGCGACGTCGTCGCCGCCGAGCTGCTTCGCCGCTTCGATCGATGCCGCGAGGATGATCGTAATCATCGCGATATTGGCGACGATCCGCGACGGGCGCGCGGTGGCAGGCAGAACCCCGGTTGAGAGGATCGCCTGGTCGAAACCGGTCGGCGGCAAGATCGCCTCGATAAACGTCTTGAGGAAGCGCGCGGCGATGAACGCGATGCCAATCCACAAAGCGGCATAAAGCACGTGCGGGATAGCCGCGAGAATTTCGTTGAGCATCGCCGTGGCCGGGCCGGAGATCGCATCAATCTGGAGAATGCCGACTGCGGAAATGGCGATCGGAATGATGATCAGCGCGTAAACCAGCACGCCAGCAGCCTTGGCGAGACTGGCGCGGGTCGCGCCGGGCGCGGCGCCGGGCGGAACCGCTTCGGGCGGCGTCGCCACCGTTCCGCCCGTGTCGCCGATCCCGATCCGCGCCATCAGCCCGTCGACATTGACCGCGATCAGCGTCGTTTCGACCAGGCGCCGAACAATCCGCGCGACAATCAGCCCGACGAAGAACAGCACCCCGGCGCCGAGCAACCGCGGCAGGAAACCGAATATCTCGATCAGCAGGCGATTGATCGGATCGAGGATCTGCGCGACGCCGAGGTAGCTGAGCGCGGCCATGATGCCGAGCAGCCAGATGACCAGCTTGGCGATGACGCCGAGCTGGTGACCGACGGTTTCCTCAGGCGTGCCGGTGACGTGCTTGCGCAGCGCCGGGCTCTTGTCGATGGCCCTCTGCAACGCCCATTTGACCGCGCGCGCGACAATCCAGGTCGCGATGATGATCAACAGCGCGATCAGGACCTTGGGTCCCCAGAACATCAGCTGAGTCTGCCAATAGGCACCCTGATCGGATCGATACATCTCGGCCTGCTCCCGTCTCGGTTGCGCCCCTAACTGTCGCCGGCGGGGCTTTGTTGCAGCTCTTTGCGGCGCGCGGCCCAATAGTCCAGCCGCTCCTTGACCCGGGCCTCGAAGCCGCGGTCTGCCGGCTCGTAAAAGGTCTGCGCGTCCATCTCCTCGGGCCAATAGTCCTGGCCGGAAAAGGCCTCTTCGGCGTCATGGTCGTAGGCGTAACCCTTGCCGTAGCCGATCTGCTTCATCAGCTTGGTCGGGGCGTTGAGGATGTGGGGCGGCGGCGTTAGCGAGCCGGTGTCTTTCGCGCTGCCCCAGGCCCTTTTTTGGGCGATGTAAGCGGCGTTCGATTTGGGTGCGGTGGCGAGGTAGAGGCAGGCCTGGACGATCGCTAATTCGCCTTCGGGGCTCCCGAGGAAATCATAGGCGTCCTTGGCGGCGAGGCACTGGATCAGCGCCTGTGGGTCGGCGAGGCCGACGTCCTCGGAAGCGAAGCGGACCAGGCGGCGGATCACGTACAGCGGTTCCTCGCCGGCGACGAGCATCCGCGCGAGATAATAAAGCGCGGCCTGCGGGTCCGACCCGCGCAGGCTTTTGTGGAGCGCCGAGATGAGGTTGTAATGGCCCTCGCGGTCCTTGTCGTAGACGGGCACGCGGCGGTGCAGCAGCTCGGATAGTTCGGCGGGACCGAGCGGTGCGGCAAGCTCGATCGAGAATAGGGTCTCGGCCTGGTTGAGGAGGAAGCGGCCGTCGCCGTCGGCGCTGGCGATCAGCGCCTCGCGGGCCTCCGCGGTCACCGGAAGCGGCCGGTTTTCGAGCGCCTCGGCGCGGCGGACCAGTTCGTCGAGCGCATCATGGTCGAGCCGTCGCAGGATCAGCACCTGGCAGCGCGACAGCAACGCCGCGTTGAGTTCGAAGCTTGGATTCTCGGTCGTCGCGCCGACCAGGGTCACCGTGCCGTCCTCGACATAGGGCAGGAAGCCGTCTTGTTGCGAGCGATTGAAGCGATGGACTTCGTCGACGAACAGCAAGGTCTGCTGCCCGGCCTTGGCCATCTGCCGGGCTTCGGCGAAGATCTTCTTGAGGTCGGCGACCCCCGAGAACACCGCGGAAATGGCGACGAAGCGCAAGCCGACCGCGTCGGCGAGCAGGCGCGCGATGCTGGTTTTGCCGGTGCCCGGCGGACCCCACAGGATCATCGAGGCGAGCCGGCCGGCGGCGACCATCCGTCCGATTGCGCCGTCGGGACCGGTCAGATGTTCCTGCCCGACGATGTCGCCGAGCGACGCCGGGCGCAGCCGGTCGGCGAGCGGCGCATTGGCCGCCGACGCTTCGGGCGCGGTCGCCGCCATCGCTTGATCGCCGAACAGGTCCGCCATGTGCGAGACCATAAGCGGCGCGAGGAAAATTGCACGTTCGGCCTTGCTTAAGATGCAACTAAGATATATCTTAGACACATCATAAGGAGACTTTCATGAGACATAGACATCACCACGGCTGCGGACCGCGCGGGCGGTTCGAATTCGATTTGCCCGAAGCGCTGCTGGCAATGCGCGGCGGACGCAGTTGGGGACCGTTTCATTTCGATTTCGGCGATGGCCCCGACGGCTCGGGCCGGCGCGGGCGGCGGAGCCGGCGGATGTTCGAGTCGGGTGAGCTGCGGCTGGTATTGCTCAAGCTGATTGCCGACGAGCCGCGCCACGGCTACGATCTGATCCGCGCGATCGAGGAACTGACCGGCGGCGAATATGCACCGAGTCCCGGCGTCATCTATCCAACCCTGACCCTGCTCCAGGACATGGGCCTGATCGAGGAGGCCAAGGAAAAGGGGCCGCGCAAGCCGTTCCAGGTGACCGACGAGGGCCGCAAGCATCTCGAGGAAAATGCCGCTGAGGTCGAGGCGCTGTTCGAACGGCTGGCGGACCTTGCACCCCGCGAAGGCAGCGGCGCCGGGCCGGCGATCGGCCGGGCGGTCAAGAATCTGATGACCGCGCTGCGCCATCGGATCGACCGCGACGGACTCGACGACGAATTGCTGCACGAGATCGCGGCGATCCTCGACGAGGCGGCGCAGCGGATCGAACGGGTGAAGTAATCAGCGGCTCGACATGCGGGTGAGGCGCTCGCGCTTGGCGAGCGCCCGCTGGTAGACGTGGAGGACTTCGGAGTTGATCCGGTCCCAGTCCATCGTCTCGGCAAATTTCAGGCCTTCGGCGCCATGGCGGCGGCGGAGCTCGGGATCGCCCGCATAGGTCGCGAGCGCGGCGGCGAATTCCTCGACGTCGTTCGGGTCGACCAGAGTCCCGGTGACACCGTCGCGCACGAGGTTGGTCGCGCCGGTGGCCTGGGCGGCGATCACCGGCAAAGCGCAGGCCATGGCTTCGAGCGTCACGTTGCCGAACGCTTCGGTGATCGACGGGTTGAGAAAGACGTCGGTGCTGGCGAGGGCGCGGGCCAGGTCGGTGCCTTCCTGGTGACCGACGAAGATCGCGTCGGGCAATTGTTGCTCGAACCATGGCCGCGCCGGTCCCTCGCCAATCACCAGCACGCGGTGTTTGGCTGTGCCTTTGGCGAATTCGTGGATGGCGTCCGCGAACACGTCGAGCCCTTTTTCCATCACCAGGCGGCCGAGGAACGAGACGACCAATTCGTCGTCGGCAATGCCGAGGCTGCGGCGCCAGGCCAGGTCGCGCCGTGCGGGATTGAACTGTTCGCGGTCGATGCCGCGGGCCCAGATCGCGATCTCGCGGTTCATGCGTTGCGCGCGGAGCACGGCCGCGGTGGACTCCGCCGGGGCCATGATCGCTTCACAGCGGCGATACAGGCGCCGCATCAGGATTCGGGTCAAAGGCTCAAGCCATTGCAGACGGTAATAAGCGAGGTAGGTGTCGAAGCGCGTGTGCACCGATGCCACCGCGGCAATTTTATGGCGCCGGGCCCAGGTTACCGCCCGATGGCCGACGATATCCGGGCTGGAGATATGGACGATGTTGGGCGCGAATTCGGCGAGGTCGCGGCGCAGACGGGGACCCAGCGCGATCCCCAATTGATATTCGCCGCGGCCGGGGATGGGGATCGATGGCACGCTGACCAGATCGCCCGTCGGCGGGAACGCCGGCGTGTCGGTGGTCGGTGAATAGATGCGGACCTTGACCCCCTGGCGCAGCAAATAGCCGACGAGCCGGTTGAGCGCCTGGTTGGCGCCGTCGCGGACGTAATTGTAATTGCCCGAAAAGAGGGCGATCCGGAGGTCTTCAGGGTTCACCGGCGAGGCGTGTAGGGGTTATTTGGTGAGCGTCAAATCCGGCCTGCCGCCAATCGCCCGACCCGATGCGCGGCTGTTCATCCTCGGCAGCTTGCCCGGCGACGCGTCGCTGGCGGCGCAGCGATACTATGCCCATCCGACCAATCAATTCTGGCGGTTGTTGGGTGGGGCGATCGGTGAAGAGTTGCAGGCGCTGCCCTACGACGAGCGGCTGGAACGGCTGGCGGAGCGGCGGATTGGCCTGTGGGACGTGATCGCCTCGGCCCGCCGCCCGGGCAGCCTCGACCAGGCGATCCGGCTGGCTGAACACAATCGAATCGAGCGCTTGCTGCGCGATTTCCCCGAGCTCCAGGCGATCGCTTTCAACGGGACGACAGCCGCAACGATCGGCCGGCAGTTGATTGGCGAGCCGCCAGGGCGACTGATCCTGCTCGACCTGCCGTCGTCGAGCGCGGCGAACACCGCCGCCCTCGGCGACAAATTATCCGCCTGGTCGAGGCTTGCTCAATTCTGCTCACCCGACCAAAATGGCGGAACATGAGTCCTTTCGAAGACGAAGCCGACACCGAGGTCGAGGCCGAGACCGACAAGAGCCTGTCGATGGTCGACGAGGCGCTGGTCGCCGGGACCATCGCCAATACGAATGGGCTGCTCGTGATCCTCGCCAAGATGGTCGCCAAGGGGGTGTTCGACCGTGAGGATCTCCAGGCGTTTTCCGACAGCTATTCGAAGCCGCTCGACCATGTCGGGATGCGCGAGAACGAACTCGTGGGACAAATGCAGGACCAGATGGAATCGACCCTGGCCGAACTGATGCGGTTCTTGAGCGATCGCGAACGCGAGAGCTGATGCGGTCGCTGGTGAAATTGCTGGCGCTGTTCGCGGTGTTGTTGCTGCCGTTGGGCATGGCGCCCGCGGCGGCGAGTGCCACCCACCACAACATGGCGTCGATGCCAATGCCGCACTGTCCCGAGCAAGGTTCCAATCACCGGTTAAAGGCCGCGTTCGCCGAGTGCACGATGGCCTGTTCGGCCGCGCTGCCAGCGCTTGATCGCTGCACAGCGCCGCCGCTTCCGATTGCCCGCGAGCCGGTGCGCCCGGCGCTTGCGCGGCACCTTTCCGACCTTCATCCGGATATCGCCACACCTCCTCCCAAGCACGCCTGAGACTCGATTTTTCATTCGAAACTCAGGAGAAATACCATGATTATTTTGATTGCTGCGGCGCTCGTCGCCGCCGCTCCTGCGCCATCGGCGCCGGACGCTCAGCACGGCCAGATGCAGCATCACGCCAAAGGCGATTGTTGCTGCGACCATATGGCCAAAGCGGACGCCAAGGATTGCTGCGCCGACCATGGCGACAGCTCCAGCGGCGAACACGCCGGCCATAGCGCCCACTAACTGAGTGGGGAGGCGGCGCGGTTCCGCGTCGCCTCCTTCCACCGGAGATAAATGACGTGAAAATCCAATTGCTCTTGGCGGCGAGCGCGCTGGCGCTTGGCGCCGTGTCGGCGCCCGTTGCGGCGCAGCCCATGCACATGCCGGGAATGACCATGCCGATGCCGGAAAAGAAACCGACGGCGAAGAAACCGGCGATCAAAAAGAACGGTGCAGCCAAGAAGCCAGCTCCGAAACGGAAGGCGGACGCCAAGCCAATGGTGCCCCAGAAGACCGAACCTGATCACGCTGCGCACAACCCGGCGCCAGGCGGGGACGTGCCGATGGAAGGCATGGCCATGCCCATGGATCATTCGCAGCATGGCGCCATGCCTGAATCGCCGCAGCCCGTGCCGAGCAGCGAAATCCCGATGGACCATTCGCAAATGGGCCAGATGGCTATGCCGATGGGCAAACATGCCGGGCATGAAATGGCGATGATGGGCGTACTGGGCGCATATCCCATGGAGCGCGAGAGCTCGGGCACGGCGTGGCAGCCGAACACTTCGGAGCACGCCGGCCTGCACATCATGAGCGGTGACTGGACGCTGATGGCGCACGGCGTCGTGAACTTCGTCTACGATCATCAGTCCGGCCGGCGCGGCGACGACAAGGCGTTCGCCAGCGGAATGCTGATGGGCATGGCGCGGCGGCCACTTGGCGACGGCACGCTGCAGTTCAAGGCGATGCTCAGCCCCGACCCGTTGATGGGCAAAAGCGGTTATCCGCTGCTGCTTGCCAGCGGCGAAACGGCCAATGGCGTGGACCGGCTGATCGATCGCCAGCATCCGCACGATCTGTTTATGGAGTTGTCGGCCTCAGTCTCGCAAAACATCGGCGAGAAGAGCAGCCTGTTCCTCTACGCGGGGCTTCCGGGGGAGCCGGCGTTCGGGCCGCCCGCCTTCATGCACCGCGAAGCCATCCTCGACTCGCCCGAAGCGCCGATCAGCCACCATTGGCTCGATTCGACTCACATCAGCTTTGGCGTCGTGACCGCCGGCCTGGTGCTCGACCGGGTGAAATTCGAAATCAGCCGGTTCAACAGCCGCGAGCCCGACCAGCACCGCTGGAACATCGAAACGGGACCGCTCGATTCGACCGCGATCCGGGTGTCGTGGAACCCGACGCGCGAGCTGTCGCTCCAGGGTAGCTGGGGTCATTTCACCGATCCCGAGCAACTCGAGCCCGGGGTCGACCAGAAGCGCTGGTCGGCGAGCGCGCTCTACGCCCGCGAGGTGTCGCCCGGTTGGAAGCTGGCGGGGACGCTCGCCTGGGGCCGCAAGTCCGTCCACGGCCATGATGACGACGCCTACGTCGGCGAAGCGTCGATCAAACATGCTGGCTTGACCGTGTTTGGACGCGGTGAAATGACCGAAAACCGCGAACTTACCGATGCCGACGATGGCCCCGCCTATCGGGTTGGTAAAGTTTCACTCGGCGCGGTGCGCGACTTCAAGATCGCCGAGCATTTCTCGCTCGGGCTTGGCGGGCTGTTCGCGGTCAATTTCGTGCCAGACGCTCTGGCGCCGCTCTACGGTGGGCATAATCCGACTGGGACCATGACTTTCGTCCGGCTGAAGCTGGATTGACGAGCGCCCGATCCGCTCACATATGGCGCCCTCGCTGACAGCCACGGCCCCTTCGTCTAGCGGTCCAGGACGTCGCCCTCTCACGGCGAAAACACGGGTTCGAGTCCCGTAGGGGTCACCAGTTCGTTTCCCGATTGAGGACGGTCCCGGCGTGCGTAACCGCCGAAAATCGTTGACGGAGCGCCGGAATTATTGGCTGTAAGGCGTTCCATTTGGGAGCGGTGGGGCCGAAGTGGGCGATTCCTATCCAGTGTCGAACCTGAGGGCCGCGCTCGAAAAGTGCCGTACGCACTTCATCGCCGTCGGCATTTTCAGCGCGCTTCTCAACCTGCTGTTCCTCGTCCCGATGCTCTACATGCTCCAGGTCTACGACCGCGTGGTGCCGACCCGCGGCGGGGGCACGCTGCTGATGCTGACGATGGTCCTGCTGCTCGGCCTGATTACCCTGGCGCTGCTCGACTGGGTCCGTTCGCGCCTGCTGGTTCGGGCCAGCATCCGGCTTGACCGTGAAGTCGCCGCGGTGCTGCTCGACACCACGCTCGCCCGGCCCGACGGGACGATTGACGCGATTGCACGCCAGGCGATGCGTGACTTCGACGCGCTACGGCAGGCGATTACCGGGCCGGTGCTGCTCGCTCTGTGCGATGCGCCATGGGCGCCGATCTACGTCCTTGTCTGCTTCATCATTCATCCCGCGCTGGGCTTGCTGGTGCTGGCTGGAAGTCTGATCCTCGGGACGATCGCCTGGGCCAACGAACGCGGCACGTCGTCGCGGCTGCGCTCGGCCAACGACGCCGCCGCCCACGCTTATGCCAGCCAGGAACAAGTCCTCGCCAATGCCGAGAATGTGCGCGCGCTCGGCATGCGCGGCGAGATGGTTGGCCGTCATATCCAGGAGCGGCGCACGATGCTGTCGCTCCAGACCCAGGCCAGCCTGACCGCCGGCGGGCTGGTCGCCGGCAGCAAGTTTCTGCGCCTGACGCTGCAGTCGCTGGCCTTGGGGCTTGGCGCATTTCTTGCGATCCGCGGCTCGATTTCGATCGGCAGCGTGTTCGCCGCGTCTTTCCTCGCCGGCCGTGCACTGCAGCCGATCGACCAGGTGCTGGCGGCGTGGCCGACGTTGGTCCGGGCGCGCGCGGCGTACCAGAAGGTCGACGATTTGCTGCGCCGCAACCCCGCCTCGATGGCGCTGACCCAGCTGCCGCCGCCCGCCGGCCGCGTCGAGGTCGAGCAGGTCATCGTCGGCCGGACCATCGAAACCCGCATTTTGGTCAACGTCAGCTTCGCCGTCGAACCGGGCGAAGTGGTGACCATCGTTGGGCCGAGCGGGGCGGGCAAGTCGACGCTGCTGCGGGTGATCGCCGGGGCGTTGATGGCCGACGCCGGTACGGTGCGGATCGACGGCGCCCGAACCACCGATTGGGACCCGGACCGCCTTGGCAAATATATCGGTTATTTGCCCCAGGACGTTTCGCTGTTCGCCGGGACGATCAAGGAGAATATCGCGCGGTTCGACACGTCCGAGGGCCGCAATGAAATCGACGAACTGGCGATCGAAGCGGCCGGCGGGGCGTACGCGCACGACATGATCCTGCGGCTCCCGGGCGGCTACGACACGCCCCTGGGTTGGGGCGGCCGTGGCCTTTCGGCCGGCCAGGCGCAACGCATCGCGCTCGCTCGAGCGCTTTATCGCAGTCCGCCGATCCTCTTGCTCGACGAACCCAATGCGCATCTCGATTCCGAAGGCGAAGCCCAGCTCCTGCAGACCATCGCTGCGGCCAAGGCCGCGGGCGCGGCGGTGCTGATCGTCGCCCATCGCATGTCGGTGCTGGCGGTGTGCGACAAGATTCTCGTCCTGCGCGACGGGGTCATGCAGGGTTTCGGCCCGCGCGACGAGATCATTGCGAAAATGCAGCAACCGCCGCCGGATCCAACCAAGATCACCGGCGGAAAGAAGGCCGCGAACCTGTGACCGGACAATATCTCCAAACCGCGCCGTCGACCGCGCTCGCGATTCATACCAGCGACGATCCGGGCAAGGAGTTGCGCATTGGCGCGATCGTCGCGTTCGGCTTCTTTGTTGTGTTCCTGGGCTGGGCGGCATTCGCGCCGCTCGATGCCGCGGCGTTCGCCAACGGCCAATTGCAGGTGTCGGGCCAGCGCCAATCGGTCCAGCATCGCGAGGGCGGGATCGTGTCGGCGATCCGGGTCAAGGAAGGGCAGAAAGTCCGCGCCGGCGAGGTGTTGATCGAACTCGATGGCGGCGAAGTCCGCGCCCAGGAAAATGCGATGGCATCGCAGATGGTCAATCTGCTGTTGCAGCGCGCTCGGCTCGAGGCGGAGCAGCAAGGTGCGCCGACAGTCGTGTGGCCGACGGCCTTTGGCGAGGTGAATGCATCCCCTGACCTGATCGCGCAATCGCTCAAGGTCCAGGAAGGCGAGTTTCGGGCACGGCGCTCGCTGCTGCTGGCCCAGCAGAACGTGTTGACCGAGCAGGCCCAGGAATCGGCGCAGACGGCCGGCGGCTATGGCGCGCAGATGCGCTCGTCGGTTGAGCAGGAGCGGCTCATCACCGAGGAATTGGACGCCCTCCGGACCGTCGCCGACAAGGGCTTTGTCTCGAAGTCGCGGATTCGCGCACTCGAACGCGCCAAGGCCGATCTCGCCGGGCAGGGCGGCCAATATCGCGCCAGCGTCGCCGAGGCGCACCTTGCCGCCAACGCCAACCGGCTACGCCAGATCGAGGCCGATCGGGCATATCGCGAGCGGGCGACGACCGAGCTGAAGGAAGTTTCGGCGACGCTCGACGCGCTGACCCCCAAATATCGCGCGGCCCGCGACCAACTCGAGCGGCTCCAGATCCGGTCGCCGGCAACCGGCACGGTCGTGGGCCTCAGCATCTTCACAGTGGGCGGCGTGATTGGCGGCGGTCAGCGGCTGATGGATATCGTGCCCGAGAAGGCCGAGTTGGTGGTCGCGGCGAAACTCTCACCCAATGACATCGACGATGTCGCGGTCGGCGATCAGGCCGAGCTCCGGTTCAGCGGGATGCACGACCGCAACATGCCGATCCTGATGGGCAAGATCACCCGCATCTCGGCCGACGCGATGAACGACCAGAAGAGCGGCGCGAGCTTCTACACCGCCGAACTCAAGGTCGGTCCGACCGAGATGCAAAAGCTAAGGGACGTGCGCGGCCCCAATTTCGTGCTGCCGGCCGGCGCCCCGGTCGAAGCGATCATCCCGGTGCGCAAGCGCACGGCGCTGCAATATGCGTTCGAGCCGTTGTTGAGCACGCTGCGCAAGAGCGGCGGCGAACACTAAGCCGCGGTCAGTCGGTCGCGTTTTCGCGCCGCCAGTAGAAATACAGCAGGATCGCCATCGCCCCCGAGAAGGTGTGCCAGATCAAGCCGTGCGGCTGGAACCAACTGTGCCCGTTGTTGAAGCAGAGCGGACCGCCGTCGCCGGCGAGCGCGCGGAAAATGATCGCAATGACAAACGCGCCGAGACCGACCAGCCAGTAAACGCGCGCCCGCACATCCCTCCAGCCGATCCAGCCGGCCTTGAAGTCATCCTTGCCCCACCAGCCGATGAGCAGTTCCAGGCCGATGTAGACGGTCACCAGAAGGCCGATCAGGGCGGTCGAGGGAACCCCCAATGCGCCGATGTCGGTGTAGAGCACGGCGTTGACCGGCCAGCCGATCCAGAACACGAGGTTGCGGGTCGCTTCCGACACGCCCTTCATCACCAGCAGGCGGTCGATGGTGTAGAACACCAGATAGCCGGCGAAGACGTACATCGAGAAGCCGTCCATCCATGAAGCGGCGCTCGACATCGAGGCGTGAAACCACATGCTGCCGAGGCCGAGGAAGAGCACGGCGAACACCGCGCCATCGGCGATTGGCGAAGTCGAGCGCATGGTGTTGAAGGGGCTGCCGTCCTTGCGGTCGAGCATCATCCGCCAGGCGACCGCCGCGGCGGTGAACAATGCGTAGAGGTTGGACCAGGTGTTGATCGGCTGACGAAAGCCGCGGGCGCCGGCGAGAACGTCGGCGTGGCTGAACGCCTCGCAATAACAATCGCCACCGGGAACTGTGAGGCAGGTGTCAGCCGTCGCCGGCCAGCCGGTCCCGTAGCCGATGAAGATGATCTCGCCGAGCAACAGGACGGTGGCGACGACGTAGATGATCCACGATCGATAGACGGGGTTCGTCATCGCGGCACCGCGATCGCAAGAATCGCCCTCCTTCTTTCAAGCACATGCATAATAAGCATGATCTATCCTTCCCGTTGGCAAAGCAATATCGCGCGTTGAGATTAAGTTCTCAACGCTTCGTTCTTACCGTTTCGTGATATCTATTCGGGCTTAACCTCCACTATTGTTCGTGATATTGGTCCGCGATTCACGGCGTGGCGGGAAATTTGGCACGCTCATCAAGGGGGAAACTATATGCCACCAATCGCGAAGGGGTTGATCCTGGCAGGGATCGCCGTCGTGCTGCAGCTGGTCATGGAGCTGTTTTTGATTCGCCCGCTGATCGGCATGTCGTGGGGCGCGGCGGCCGGGCTCGGCATCGCCGGCGCGGTGGTATTCGGCCTGTACGGCTTTTTCGTCGGCTGGAAGGAAGCGTATGATTTCGCGCCGCGGACGATCTGGGCGTTCATCCTCGATGTCAGTTGGTCGGCGATCAATACGACGGTCGGGCTGGTGTGGATGATCTGGTGCGCGATCCGCGGCACGTTCGACAACACTACCGCCGAAGCCAAAAGGCGCGGCGTCGTGCTGTTCCTGGGCAAGGACGCGGCGCTGCCGGGCGCCGATGCCTCGACCCTGGGGACGGTCATGGGCGGCAGCTGGATGCTGCACGAGGCGGTGCACGTGCAGCAGGCGCGAATATTCGGGCCGCTGTACTGGCCGGTCTATCTGCTGAGCTATTTCACGGCGCTGATCGCGCGTGCGGTCACCTTCCGTTTTCACCGCATTCACTGGCAGGCCTACGGCCGGGTGGTGATGGAGGACTGGGCCTATAATTCGGCGCCCGATGGCAAAGCGGATCCGACGTCGGTCGACGTCGGGCCGACGATCCTGTGGCTGGCCATGGCGCTGATCAATGCGTTCGGAGTTGCCGTGCTGTTGGCGCCGATTCCGGGTGTCGGCGCGTTGCCGGCAGCGCTCGGCCTGACCATCATTCCGTGGTGGATCGGGCTGATCGTGATTGTGGTCTATGCGGCCGTACGCGCCTTCTTCGTCGCGTCCGATCCCGACTCCAAGGCGGAGGCCGTCGCGGCGGCTGCAGCGTCGCCGTCCGCCTTCGCCTGACCTGATCGAATGGAGCTCCGCCTTCCGTTTTTCATCGCCGCGGGCGTCTGCCTGCTGCTCGCCTTGCTGGTCGAGGCAGCGGCAGCGCAGGCCTTCACCGGCCTGTTCTTCGATGCCAAGGATACGCCCGGTCATGCGATCAACGCGCTGGCGCTGATCGACGGGATTCTGCTCTACAGCCTGATCTGGATGCTGCTGTCGGTCGTCGCTCCGCGTTCTGTGACCGGCCGCGCCCAGGGTTGCGTGACTTTGTTCGTGTCGTTTTTCGGCTGCCTCGGAACGATCGCGCTGATCATCGCCGCGTTTGCCTTGCTGATGCTGATGCTGGCGCTGCTGGTCGCGGTACCGTTCGGCACTATCGCTTACCTCGTCGCCTGGGGCCATTTCGCGCGCGGCGCCGCGACGACGACGTTGGCTCTGGCGATGCTGCTCAAGATCGCCTTCCTGATCCTGCTGGTCATTGCCCACCAGCGCTTCTTGCAGAACAAGGGGCTGCTGGTGCTGGTCGGGCTGTCGCTTGGGCTCACCTGGCTGATCGGCTTCGTCCACGCTTTGCTGCCGATTTTCCTGGTCAGCATCGGCGATCAGCTGATGGCGCTGGTGATCTGCATCATCGCGGCGATCTGGCTCGCGCTGCTGCTGATCGGGGCGATCGTCGCCTCGATCAAGGCGATCCTGAGCCTGCGCAAGGTCGCCTGACCGCAGCATCAGTGGATCATCACCGTGGCGGCCGGCTGGGCCGCCAGTTGGATGCGCCCGCCATCCTTGCCGAAGGGCAGAATGCCGGCATCGTCGCCCTTCTTGCACATGCGTTGCTGATGCTTGTCCTTCCAGCGATCGGGGCACTGGTTGTTGAACAGGCGATCGTCGATCGGAACGCCGAAGCGGCAGAGGCACAATTTGCCGTCGCCGCCGTCCGACAGGATCGCGGCGTTACCGTCCGTCAACTCGATATGCGCCGCCCGCACCTTTTTGTCGGAACTGGCGATCGGGAACGGCAGCCCTTGGGAACTGCGTAACTCTTCCGTGTGCTTGAGATTGAGGTCGGGTGCAAAGCGCGCTTGCAGTCCTTCCGTCGCCGAGGCGATGCTTGGGGGGCACCAATTTTTGAGGTCACCCTCGGACGGCTCTTCGCCCGACTTGAACGTCGGCAGCTTCTCGCATGCTTTCTTGGGCTGATCGCTCCGGGTTTCCCCGTAGACGATCAACCCAAGGAAGCTGACTCCGACCAACGCCAGGATGATGATCAGCGCTTTCACCTCGGTTGAAGCCTCATGATCGCGGTCTTCTGCTGGATCGACAGGGTCTGCGCCTGCGGCAATTGCATGAAGATCCGCGGCTCGATGAAGATCCGCAGGCATGGGCTGGCCTGGATGGCCATCATGTTGACCGTCGAATTGGCGGCGACGCGGGTCCCGGACGCGGGGCTGTAGCCGGTCACCTGTCCGACCCGGTCAGGCGCGCGGCCACTCAGGCCGCGGTCACACAGGAACTGGCCGGGCTCGAGCTTGGCATTGCGGAGGGCGTTCGGCGCCGTCGCGAAGGTGGAATTTCCGGGTAGGGCGGGAACTTCGACCCCCGGGTCGAACGTGACCTTGACGAGCGAACCTTGGGGTAGGGTCGTTCCCCCTTTCGGATTTTGGGAAATGATCGTGCGCGGCGGCTTGCCGGTCGGTTCTCCCGCGACCTCGACGATGTCGAACCCGGCGGCCTCGGCTTTGGCCTGCTCCACGGTTTTGCCGGTGGTGAAGTCGGGTACCGCGCCAGATGTGGTCGTGGCGACATTGTTGATCGGCGTCTCATCCTTGTCGCTGCCCATGCTCTTGACGATGAAATAGCCGCCGACGCCGAGCGCGATCAGGACGATCAAGGCGATGATCAGCCACAGCCACCACAGCGACTTCTTCGGTCCAACGACCGGCGGGACCGGGACCTTGGCGGTCGCGACCGGTCCTTCCATGTGGTCGTTGTCGGGATCGTTCACCGCGACCGCTCGCAGGCGGAACGGATAATCGCCCGCGGCGACGTCCTTGGGCGCGGCGACTTTGATCGTCACGGTCTGGGTTTCGCCGGCGGCGAAGGTGCGCTCGCGATCGCCGTCGATCGTGAACCAGGCCTCCTTCGAGCTGCCCGACGGCACCACGCTCAGCCTTCCCGAGCAGCTGTCGCTCGACTTGTTCGTGACGTTGAACACGATCGAGCCGGCGGCGGTCGCATCCGCGGCGCGCTTCAGCTCGACGGTCGTCGGGCCGTCAGGAATCTCAAAGGTCGGCATCGCTCACTCCTTCTTTGGGCCCGGGTCATCCGCGATCGGCTGGATTTCCCAGGTTGCATGGGCCGGCCGCTCCCCCGCGACGATCCGGGAAATGAGATCGTCGAGCTGGGCGGCATTGGCGGGAACGTGGACGACGATGTGGAAGGCGCCATCGGTCTGATTGCCGTCTTCGACGGTGAAACCCGAGAGGCCGGTGGCGACCTCGAGGAAGCGAATCAGCGACTGGTGCGTGCCGCGGCTGCGGACGAGTATGGGAAATTCGGCGATGAGCATGCGCAGCCGGTCGATCCCGGCCGGATAGCGCGCCTCGCCGACCCCCGGGCTTCCCCCCGACCAGTCGAAATAGCGGTCGAGCCCGAGCCAGGTCGCCTGGAGCAGGACGAAGGCGTCTTTGGCGCGATACGGATCGAAGTAGGTATCGAGCGCGCGGATCAGCTCGTCGACCGGGTCGAGCATGCCCTCCATCACCGCCAGCGTCGCGTGCATGACGCCGCGTTCGCCGGCCGCCGCCAGCTGATAATTCTCCGGCAAATAGCGAAGGATGCGCTGCTGCTTCATCAGCCTTTGACTTCCGTCTCGCGGACGATTTCGAGATGGTGCTCGCCCGGCGCGTAGAGCCAGCCGCGCGGCAGCGGCACGCGATCGGTAAAGGTCTCGACCGAAGCGCACTCGTAAGTGACGCCGTTGTCCGTGCTGCGATGGACTCCGCGCGGGCCGCCGCTGAGGACGATCGGCGGCTGTCCGGCACGCGGCACGGCGGCGAGCGCATCGACCGATTCGAGCAGCCGCTTGCCGTCGCCGCGCAGCGGCAGGCCGGCATCAAGCTTGACCGGGCGCCAGGTCGGTTTCGCCTCATTGACGTCGAGCGTCAGGACGCCCGAGCGGTTGGACCCCCCGAAGGCAACCGAGTCCGCGAACGCCAGCGCTTCGCACGAGCCGCCGGCCCAGCCGACGTTGAACGGAACGAACCCGCCGGGATCGTCCTGCCCGGTCGCGCGAAGCTCGATCCGGAACGCGCCTTCGCCCTGCTCCTCGGCCTCGGCGGATAGCGTCGCCCAGAGGAAATCGCGGGCGCCGGTCGACTGGACCGCAAGGTGGCGGACGTCCTTGTCCTTGAGGCCGATGACATGAAACGTGTCGGACAGCCCGCCGAGCGACGACAGATAGATTCCGCCGCCGCCCGCGCCACCGCCGCGCGCGACCACCGCAACCGCGATCACGCCGGATTGCGAGACCTTGCTGACGACCGAATAATAGCCCTTGGCGTCCACCGCCTTGTCGACGACCACCGGGGCCGGGCTGCTGTCGCCGCCGGGCGTGAATTGGCGCAGGCCCTCGGCGGTCGCCAGCAGCAGGGTCGGCTTGCCGGTGCGATCGACCCAGGCGGCATCGGACAATTCGCTGGCGAATTGCGCGACCGGGTCGCCCCACGTCTCGCCGAGGTCCGGCGAAACAAAGATCGCACTACCCTTGGGCGTCTTGGCGGCGCCGAGCACCATCAAGCCGGGGACCGAGGGATGGCGCCGGACGAAAGTGGGGCGGAAGCCGTCGCGCTGGAACTCGATCGACCAGCTGTCGCCGTCGTCGAGGCTGCGGTGCAGAGCGGCATTCGTCACCGCGAACCAGCAGCGATCCTGGTGCGGGTCGCGGAGCAGGTCGTTGACGTTCTCGTTGGGGGTTCCGTCGATGGTGAATTTGAGGCCGTCGGCATAGCGCACGCCGGGCTCGGCGAGGATTTGTTCGTAGACTTCCGAGGCGCGCACCTGCTGACCCAGCGGGCGTTCGTTAAGCGGCGACAGCAAAGCGTTTAGGCGGCGCGAGATGCCATGCTCGACTTCGACCAGGTCGGCGCCGGGGGCGGCGACGACGCGGGCATCGACCAGCACCGAGCGCACTTTGATCCAGTCGACCCGCGTCAAAATTCCGAGCGGCCGTTTTTCCTCGAGCGCGGCCTCGGCGCGTTCCTTGAGCGCGACCACGCGGTGGTCGCGGACGATCGCTTCGGTGACCGCGCCATGGTCGAGGCCGCTGGGGTCGATTTCCGGCATGATCCGGACCGCCACGACGCCCGGACGAGCATGCTTCCACAGCTCGGCATCGGCGACCGCCGAGCTGCGCGCGATCCCGCCGACCAACCAGACGACCTGCTCGTAATCGCGCGCGGTGACCGCGATCCTGAGCGAATAGAGGCACGACGGGGCGCGGCGGATCAGGCCGTCAAGGGTCTCGGCGTCGCTGCCGCCGGCGGCGCGTTCCGGATTGGTCACCTGGATGCCCGGGATGTTCGGCTTGAGCTGGGTCAGGCTGCCGGCGGCGACGTTGCCAGCCTTGCCGCCCCCGCGGCTATACCAGGCGCGAATGACCTTGTCGGCGGGTGGAACCGCGCCGCCGCCGCCCAGGCTTGCGGACGGGGAGAATTGCAAGCGGCCGGTCGCGCGGTCGAGCGTGTAGATCTTCGCGCCGGCCGGGCTGTCGGCGAAATTCGCGACTTCGGTCCAGGTCTCGTAGGCACTGCCCTCGACCTCGCGAATGGTCTGGCCGGCGCCGCCTTTCTCGGCTTCGACGCCGAGCATGAAGTCGAGACCGTCGGGCGAGTGGGCGATAACCGGTGGACGCTGCACGGTGAAGGACTGGCCCGGAACGCCGCTGCTTTTGCCCAGCGCTTCGGCTTCGATCAGCTGACATTGCAGCGCCCGCGCGGTGGCTTGTGATGCATCCGCCGCTAGCGTGACCGCGATCGGCAGTACGAATTCGACGCTGCCGTCGCCGGTCGCTACGGTCGTCCCGGCGGGGATGGTGATCGCTTGCTTGGGATCGCCGCCATCGGCGCGGGTGAAGACGAGATCGACGCTGGCCGCGGACGGCGGCTGGAGGTCAACTCCGACGAGATTGAGCAAGGCCAGCTGAAGCTTCGGTGGCACCCGGTTGAGGCGATAGAGCAACGCGTCGGTGAGGAAGGCGAAAACTTCGATCAGCGTGACGCCGGGATCGCCGGGATTGAAATCGGTCCACTCGGGGCAGGTCTCTTTGGCATGGGCGATTCCGTCGCGCACCAGATCGTCGAAGCGGCGGTCGTCGAGGCGGGGCAGGATGATCGGCATCAGGCGGATCCCGCCTGGAGCGTCAGCGACGCGTCGATCATGTCGAGCGTCCCGGTTTCGCGCACGCGATATTCGAGCGTGATCAGCAACACCGATGGATCGTCGCGATGGGCGCCGGCGTCGAGCCGGGTGATCTGGACGCGCGGTTCGAAGCGGCGAATCGCCTGGCGCACGTAGTGGATCGCGAGGCCGGCGGTGGTCGCGTCGTTGGGCCAGAAAATGAGGCGATGGAGCGGGCAGCCATAATCGGGACGCATCACACGCTCGCCCGGAATGGTCGTCAGCAGCAGCATGATCGACTGGCGGATGGCGGCGTCGCCCTGAACCAGTTGGAGGCCGCCGGCGGCCGAGGGCATCGGGCCAGTTTGCATGCCGCCGAGTTGCGCGCCCAGGCCGGCGCCGGAGAACAGAATCGAGCTGCTCGCGCGCATCGTCAGCTCCCCGCCACCAACAGCGCCTGGCCCGGGCTCAGCACCTTGTAGGTGACCAGCCCGGGCGGGGTGCCATCGGTCAGCCCCTGGACGGTCGACAGGCACACCTTGCAGCCGCCGATGCGAACGAAATCGGAATAACCGACGGTGACCTTGAGGCAGGTCTTGCACGGCCGCATGCCCATCATCACGTCGGCGTTGGGACAGCCGTTGATGCTGCGGCCTTCGGGGTCGGTGCTGACCAGAACGACGCGATCTTCGATCGTCACCCAGTCCTGGCTGTTCTTGTTCTTCACGTTGCCGCCGTGATCGCAGGCGAGCCGGGCATCGATGGTCAGCCACGGCATCATGCCTTTTCGAACTCCACATGGGCCGCGCGGATCTTGATCATCCGCCCCGGGGCCTCGATCGTCATGTCCTGCTTGGCCCGGAACAAGGTCGCGTCGGGCGTCATCTCGATCAGGTCGCCGGCGCCGGATTCGAGCCGGATCAGCGCCTTGCAGCCGTCGAGCGTGACCCGCGGTCCCGACGGGGACTGAATCACGAAGGCGCGGGGGCCGTCGGGCGCGCGTTCGCCCGGAGCGGTCCGGGCGCCGTACAAGCCTCCGAGCACGATTCCGCGCGCCGGATCGCCGTCGGGAAACAGCACCAGCACTTCGTCGTCGGGTTCGGGGACGACGGAGAATCCTTTGGAAGCGCCCGCGCCGAGGCTCAGCACCGGCATCCACGCGCTGTGGGTGTCGCCGAGCACGGGGAAGCGCGCCTTCACCCGATAGCGCTGCTCGGGATCGTCGGTATCGATGACCACGCCGAGCGTCGCGGCGATGCCGTCGCCGCCGGACTGCCGCGCCGGCGGGTCGGTGTGGATGCGGGTCGTGTAGCCTGAGTCGCCGTCGAACCGGTGGATGGTTCGCGACACCACGAATGGGCCGTCGGCTTCCGCGCCGATGCCTTCGACCCGGATCACGCGCGCCGGGCGCAGCGCCGCATCGCCTTCACACAGCAGGTCGAGGATGAGGCCGCGCGCTGTGGCGCGGTCGATGTCGGACTGGGCGAGGCGCTGCAAGGAATCGCTGGCGTCGGACAATCGGTTGACCAAGGTCCGGTCGCCGAGGCCGTCGAACGCGGCGACGGCGTCGAGCCGCATCTCGAGCGAGTCCTGCGCGGCCATTCCGGCGCGCTCGGTTTTGACTTCATTGGCGGCGAGGTCCCAGCCGATCGCCTGGCTGCTTTTGCGCATGGGCTCGGCGCTGACGTCGGACGTGGCTTCGAGGATCGTGTCGCCGACGGTCAGCCGGACTTCATCGTCGCCGTCGCCGCCGAGCGACACCAGCTGGAGCGTGTCGCCATCGAGCCAGAAGCAGAGGCCGGCGGCATCGGCCATTTGCGTCAGCAGGTCGAAGTCGCTCTGGTGATGCTGGATGACGACCGGCCGGACCGAGGGCGCATCACCCGCAGTGTCGGCGCTCAGGCCCAAATCGCCGGCGACGGTCGCCGCGAAATCGGCCACGCCGATGTCGGCCAGCTGGCGGAGGTTCTGGCGTTTGCGCAGGCGGTGGAGGCGATCGTAGGCGCGGATTTCCAGCGCCCGTTCGCGCGTGCCCAGGATGCGGCGGCGGATCGCGGTAATCTCGCCGTTGAACAATTGGGTTCCGTCAGGCGCGCGCAGGGCCAAGGTGACGCCCATCGCGATGCTCCCGGTCGCCGGGGCCGGTGGATCGTGGAACGTCAGTATCGCCAGCGACGGCGCGTTCAGCGCCTGGCGGACTTCGACCTCGCTCAGGCATTCCGCGAGCGCCGCGTCGGGCGCGGCGCCGTGCAGCTCAAGCGAGACCCCGCCCACGCTCAGCTCGCCCCGGCCACGGCGCTCGCGGGAGGCAGCCGGATCGGCTGGCCTTCCCCAAGCTCGAGCAGATCGTCGAGATCGTTATATTCGGCGATCGCGCGGTTGTAGCGCGGATCGCCGTAACGCTCGGCGGCGATGACGTGGAGCGGAGTCAGCGCGATGCCTTCATCGTCGACCGGAACGATCACACTGTCGTCGCCGGAATCGCCGGTCGCGGCGTCGGGCCTGGTGACTTCGAACTGGGGCGAGGTCGGCGCGGGCGGTGCGCTGCCGCCCTCGATCTCCTCTTCCACCCGGCGCAGCAGCATGCTCAGCCATGAGCGCTTGGGCACGCCTAGCGGATCGAAACATTCGAGCCGCTCGGCGACCGACACGATCACGCCCGGGACGTTCCACGAACAGCCCCAGATGAAGCGAATGCGTTGCGGCGCGAGCAGCCCGGCCACGGGCTCGCCATTCTCGGCCAGCGACCACAAGGGCTGGGTCAGGGTGCGCACGTCGATCGACGGCGGCTCGGGCGCGGGCGCCAGCGGTGCCGGCACCTCGGCCGTCGGAGCGGTTTCCGCACCTTCCGCGGCTTCCTCTCCCTCAGCCAGTCCCGCCAACAAGCTGTCGACCGGCGCGCGCACCACGGCTGCGGCCGGCGCGAGCACGCCCGAGCCTGACTGGGCGGCGAGCACGTCGACATCGAACAGCAACTTGAGCTCATATTCGGTCACGCCGCCGCCCGTCGCGACCAGCGGATCGTCGGTGCGGGGGTTGCCGATGATCGCGCCGCCGGCGCTGCGGCGGCGCACGATCCCGGCCGACCGCCGGACCTCAAGCGCTTCGGGGTTCAGCAGGCACGGGATGCGATCGCCCGTGCGCTCGACGAGGAAAGTCACCCGCTCCATGCGCCACCGATTTGCTCAGCGAGAAGGATCGCTTCGTCGAGCGACGGCGCGGCGGCAGGACCGTATTCGACCGCTAGTCGGGGAAGTTCGGGCCAGCGCGGATCGTATGCGCCAAAGCCCGGATCGGGACGCACCGCGCGCGCCGGTTCATTGGTCCGCGCGGCGTCGATCGCGGCGCGATCCGGCCGGGCGGGCCAGCGTGGGTCAGGATGGACGGCGGGCACGTCGCGATGCGCGTCGTTCGCGCCAATCATGTCCGGGCGATGCGTTGGACGCGCGGCGAGATTCGGGAAGAACGTCTGATGCTCGTGGCGGGCCAAATCGACGGGCTCGGGCGCGTCCCGACCATCGCCCTGGACAGGGGCATCGGCGTGAAACTGGAGGACGGGCGAATGGCGTTCCCGGCGTCCGATCCGCAGCAAATTGGCGATCGGGTTGCGGACTGATTGTGTGCTGAACGTCAGTCCCGGGCGAGGCGCTGCGCGGGTGGCGGCGAGGGGCGCGTTTGGCCGCGCATTCGGACGTGGATCGGTGCGCGGGAAAACGACCACCGGACGAGCGCGCACGCCGAGCCAATTTCGCTGCGTATCGCGCGGCCGTGAGCGGGTTTGCGCCTCAATCGGCGGGTCCGGTTCGGGCGACGGCGCGTGCGGTTCGGTTGGTTCGCCACCCGGGGTGCGCCGGGCGACGAACTCGAGCCAATGTTCGGGTGCGCCGGGGTAGCGCTGGCGTAGCGCCGCCATGCGTTCGGGCATGACCCAGTGAGGCGCGGTCGCCGACGCTGGATCGAGGGTGCGCGCGATCCGCACGAGAAATCGCGCGAACCTGCCGAGGATCGCGCGCACCACTCTCATGCAGCACGCGCCAGGTGATCAAAGGCGAGTCGCAATTCCTCGATCGCCGCCTCCCGGCCCAGCGCATCGAACGGCACCGCGCTCCATTGGCAGGGCCAGGCGCCGGCGAGGTTCCAATTGATCTTCTGGTCGCGGCCATTGTTGCCCAACTGGACGATGGTCACCGCCTTGCGCAGGACGCGGCCTTCGGAGGTTTCCTTGACCCAGTTCCACAGATCGAGCGAGTCGGTCACGCCGTAGCGCAGGATGACTTCGGAATAAGCGACCGGTCCGGGCAGCGCGCGGACCACGTCGGGCGTGCCGGACTCGCGATAGCGGATCGGCTCGATCCGCACGCCGAGGCCAAGGCATTCGGTGAACTTCACCTCGGTCGAATCGACCCGAAGCAGGAAGTTGTAATTGCGGTACATTTCCGACTGCACGAGCGGACCCGCGGCGGGGGCGTCCCCGGCCGGAGGCGGTGCAGGAGGGGCGGCGCTGGCCATGGTCTAACTCCCTTGGTTCAAGCGGTTTCGACGGACGTCCCACCCTGGGACTGACCGATGCGGATGATGAGGAATTCGGCGGGTTTCACCGGGGCGATGCCGACCACGACGACGACCTGCCCGAGATCAATGGTTTCGGGCGGATTGGTCTCGCGGTCGCATTTGACGAAGAACGCCTGCTCCGGCCGGTCGCCGGCCAGCGCACCCTGGCTGTGGAGCACGCGCAGGAAGTTGCCGATGTCGCGCTTGATGTCGTTCCACAGCGGCTTGTCGTTGGGTTCGAAGATCACCCAGCGCGTGCTGATTCCGATCGATTCCTCGATCATCGTGAACAGCCGGCGGACGTTGAGATACTTCCAGTTGCCGGTCGGATCGAGCGTGCGCGCGCCCCACACGCGAATGCCTTCGCGGGTGAAGAAGCGGATGACGTTGACGCCGGCGTCGTTGAGCGGGCCCTGTTCGGCCGACGAAAAGATCTTGGTCAGCCCGACCGCGCCGCGCACCGACATGTTGGCTGGCGCCTTGTGCACACCGCGCGTCGCATCGGTCTGCGCCCACAGGCCGGCCATGTGGCCCGACGGCGGCGCCGATACGATGACGCTGGGATTGATCGCATCGGGCACCCGCAGATAGGGGACGTAGAACGCACCATATTTGCTGACGCGGGGTTTCATCCCGGGCTTCGGCGCCTTGGTCTTGGCCGTGCCACCGCCACTGTTATCCCCGCCGCCGACCCGGGTCAGCTGATCGGCGTCGTCGACCGTTGGTGGACCGTCGAGGATCGCCACCCGGTCCTTCATCAACTCGGCCGTGTCGAGCAGCGCGTTATAGGATTGCTGATCGCACCGGCCGGGGGCGGCGATGATCGCGATTTCGTCGATCAGGTTGAGCGCGTCGAGCCCGACGCTGACCGCCTCATCGGCGCCGATATTGGCGATGTAACAGCGCGACCCGCCATTGGCGAAAAAGCCCTGAACGGCGTTGGCGAGGTCGGTCGTCTTGCCCTTGTCGCCGACGAACGTCTTGTAGAACTGACCCCAATTATCGACCGGAACGGCTTCGCCCTTGCCGGCATCGGCGATCGGCGCGGTGCCGACGAAGCCGGCGGTCGAGGTGCCGACGGCGAGGATCGGGTGCGCGCCGGTGTCCTGTTCTTCGATGAAGACGCCAGGTGTTTGATACGGAGGCATGGTCAGAGCTCCATCGTCAGAGTGATGAGGTTGGGATCGCCGGGCTTCAGCTCGACGTCGGCGGTTTTGCCCTTGGCGCTGACGGTTGCGCGGACGGCCATCCCGTCGGGTGCGGCAAACGCAAAGCCGCCGTCATTGCCGGTAACGATCAGCCGGCCGCTGTCGTGCACCTGCAGCCGGGCGCGGGCGATCGGGAAGCCGTTCTGGGCGCGGACGAACCCGGCGACCCGGGCCTGCGAATGAATGTCGATCACAGCCTCGCGGACCGGCTCGGCCCGCGGCACATCGCGCTGCCGCTGCAGCACGAAGGTCGCGCCAAGCGTGCAATTCTCGCCGCGCACGACATCGTTGCATTCGCCGAGATCGTTGCGCTCAAGCATCGCGAAGGCGAGGTCGGCGATCGCCTGATGTTCTTCGACAGGATCGGCGAACGCGGCTTCGAAGCGATATTCGAGCTGCAGCTTGCGCGACACCGCGTTGGCGGAACGCGGCCCGGCGGACCCCTCGATACGGACTAGCCGAACCGTAATGTCCTTGTCCGAGGGGCCCTTCCCGGGATTCTTCGATTGGTCTCGTCCCGGGGCGACATGGACAGTGGCATCGGGCCGAACGCTGCGTACCCAATCGACCAGACTGGCGGTCAGATCTGCGGCGTCGCGCGTACCCGTCATCAGCGCCCCCTCGTTAATTTTTTTGAGCACACTTATTCGTTCCCACGAAGTTAATACTCCGCGAAGAGCGAAAGAAGCTCAAATACAATCGAGTACACCCCCTTTACCGCAGAGACCGATTGGTTCTGCGGGTAAGTCGACGACTCGACCTGCACTGCGACTATATTCAATCAATAGGGCTCTTGCGAGTCAGCCTGGATTCCACGCCAGCAAACGACTGGATAACCTGTCGTTGACCTAAATAGAGCGACGCTCATCCGATCTCTGAGATGACTGTCGGAGTCGTCCGCCTTGTCGAAAGGAACGGTTGTGATACTTTCCCAAGTCGTGCCGATTCGACGCGGGGCGGAAGATGAGGATGTTCTTTCGCGGTCGGCGTGCCGTGTTTTTCAGCATCGCATGCCCGGCGGCTCTGACTTCCGGAAGCATCGCCGCCAACGCGGCGTGGGCCGCTGCGTTAGACCAACCGACGCGCGCTTCGGCGGCCTATGCGGCCGCACCGGGACCGCAGCCTTACGCCTGCCAGCGTCGCGCAACGATCGCCGACACAGTCGCCGACTGCGATCAGGTCAAAGCCAAGTGCCGCAGCGACAGCTGGAAAGTCGGGGTCGCGATCGCCGTCGCGGGAGTGACCGGCTATCTGTCGAGCCAAACTCGTTTCCCGTCGGGCAATGAGCCGCCGCGCGGCCACGCGCTGCTCGCCAACGGGCCCGAGCTTCCCGACAGCTACCCCGACGGCAGCTTTGCGGTCCGCGGCTTCACCCGCGACGGTTGGCCGGTGGTGGTCGATTTCGCGCCGCAACCCGGCACCGTCACGCAGCTCGAAGTGACCGTCGCGGCCAGCGACGGCCCGACCAAGCGGACGATCATCCTCGATCCCGACGGTTCGCGCGGCCGGCAGTTGGTCAAGGTCGAAATGCCCGCCGGCGGTACGCCGGTCGCGACCCCGGCAACCTATTTGATCTCGTCGATGCCGATCGCCGCGCTCGATACCGATCGTCCGGCGGCAGTGCGCGCCGCGCCCTTGCAAGTCTTCGGCATCGGCGGCGGGCCGCGCGCGGTCGGCTCGGTTACGATCGAACAGCTCGCCTTTTCGCGGGCCAGCGTCGGTGCGCGCTTCAGTTATGTCGCCAAATCGGAATTCAGCCAGGTCCGGGCCGAGGTGCAGCAATTCCGACGCGCCGGCGCCAAGAGCGAAATCGTGCCGATCTTCGATGCCCGCAAATCGAACCTGTCGGTGGGCCGGCAGACCGGCGATTGGCCGGGCACGGCCGCCGGATCGCCCGGGCAATCGCGGGGCATGCATCGTTTGCAAGTCACCGGCTGGTTCACCACCGACGACCGCAGCTGGGTCGCGGCGCTGGCTCCGGACCTGGTGTTCCAATGACCGTGACCACGCTCGAGGCGCCGCCGGAGGCGAGCCACAAATGGCGGCTGCGGCTGACCGCGACCGCGGCGGCACTGGCGCTCGGCGTCGGCATTTTCGTGATCCAGCGGATGCCGGCGGCCGAAACGCTGCAGACCGGCGATGATGCGCTCAGTGCCACCAGCACCCGCACGCTCGCGCTGTACGATCTGCGCGCCGCGCCGGTCTTGCAATATGACGGCGCGCTCGGTGCCGGGCTGCGGGTCAGCGTTTCGACCGGGCGGATTTCGAACAGCACGCGCAACAATCTGCTGGGCCTTGGCGTGAAGGTCCCAAACGTCCGCGGCGCGCATTTGCAATGGCAGGCGCGGCCGCCGGCCAACGGCCGGATTTCGGTCAAGATCGGCAATCAGCGACAGAGCCCCGACGCCGGGATCATGCTCCAGGCGACCGGCAGCGGTCACCTCGCCGAACTCAACATCCGCGCGGTGCAGACGGTGCTGACGGCGCAGATCGACATGGTTTCGCAAGGCGGAGATCCGGCGGCGGCGCCCGAGTTCAAGTTCGGCGACGTCAATTTCAGCGACGCCGCACTGGCCTTCGCCCCGATCCAGATCGAAATTCCGCCCGGCGAGTCGATGAACCTGACGTTCGACAACGAACAGGCGTTGACCGAAGCGACCTTTCGCCTTGGCGAACTGCTCGAAACCGGCGGCAGCGCGACCGCTTTGCCAGTCGGCCGGGCCGAGGTCGGCCGACTGGGCGGGAACAATGCTTATCCGCGGCTGCAATCGGTGATCCAGGGCGTGTGCGCGGCCCGATCGGGGAAGCTGCTCTTCACCCATTTGTATCCGCGGCCCGGCGAATGCCACCTCGCGGCGGAGCAGAAGGACGACCATCTGTTCGCGACCGACATCGCGATCGCACCGCGCAAGGTCGGCCTGGCGCTCGAGGGCAGTGGGTTCGTGCTCAAGGATGGCCAGGCGCGGCCGGCGGCCCTGTGGGCGACGCTGATGGCCAACCCGCTGATCGCCGCGCTGATCGCGGCACTGGTCTACGCGATTGGACGCCCGCTTTGGCGACTGTGGACGGGGAGGGACATGTGAGCCGAAAGCCAACGCGCGGCATCAAGGCTGGAATGGCGGACGTCGAGAACCAGGAGGGCGGCGAAGCCCCGATGGGCGACACGCCGTCAACGTCTCCGCCGCCGGTGTTGCCGCCGTCAGTCGTAACGGCGCCGCCGCTTCCGCCCGCTGGAGCAGCCGCGCCCTCGATTGCGCCGGGCCAGGTGACGTTGCCGCCGATGCCGGCCGATACCAGTGGGTGGGATCAGTCCGGCGGCCAGCTGACCGGCGCGGAATCGATGCAGATCGAGGTCAATATCCTGTCGGCCGAGGCGGTCGATCGGGTGGCGGCGGCGATTGCCGCGCGGGTGGCCGGCAAAGCGGTCCCGGCCAAGATCAAGGCGGTTACCGTGATCAGCCCGATGATGCTCGCCGCCTTAAGGCTTCATGCGGCGTTGGTCGCCGAAGTCCGGTCGCTCCAGGCGATGGCCGAGCAGCTGGCTCCCGCCGCCGTGCCGAAGTCGGTCGAGACCGCCGACGTCAGCGCGTTCACCGATCTCCCGTTCAAGGTCGTCGACACCGCGCAGCGCGTGCTCAAGAGCGCGGCGTCGGCGATCAGCGTCTTCGCCAGCACCACCGCTTACACCGGCAAGAAGGACAGCGTCCGGCAGAATGTGCTGGACGCCGCGCTGGCCAAGCATCTCGCGGCGCGGGGCCTGCGCGTCGACCTTCCCGAGCACGGCCTGCCGACGACCGATCCGCGCGGCTTGCTCGGGCGTCTCCTCCAACTGCGCGGACGGTGCGGCGAGTTGCAACGGCTACGGGTCGACCCGCTCGCGCTGCAGCCGATCAGCAGTGCGGTCGAGAATTTGATCAAGCTGGCTTTCGGAACGGAGACATCGGCCTCCGGAATTCCACTCGCGCAGCAATTGCTGCTCGCCGACGGGATCGCCGCGAGCGCGACCGCGGGCCGCGCCCTCCTGCTGGTCGAGATCGCCTTTTCGGGCGGCAGCTACCGGATGCGGAAATGGATCTTCAACACCCTCTTCGGCCGCGACGGCCTCACCTATAGCGGCGGGGCTGGCGTAACCTACTTTCTGTTCCGGGCGGACGACCGCAGCAACCTCGATAGCGACACGCTCTATTTCGCCTCATCCCACGGCCGCTTCCAGCAGCGGACCAGCCAGCAGTTCGAGCCCAGCAACCTTAACCAATAGACCCAGGGAGAGAGATCATGGCCATATGCCCATTCGCCCGGTGGATGCCCATTTCAGGATCGTGCGGGACCTTCGTCGGCGGTCCGTTCCGGATTATCCACCACACGACCGAGGGTAGCACTGCAGCCGCGGCCTTCTCGGCGTTCCGGGCGCATCGCTCGGACCCGCACTTCACGGTCGATGACAGCGGCATCTACCAGCATATCGACACTTCGCAGGCGGCGCGCGCGCTGCGCAACCTCGAGGGCGGCGTCCAGACCAACCGCTATTCGGCGATCCAGATCGAAGTCGTCGGGTTCGCCGGCGCGCAGAAGTCCGGTCCGACGTTGCAGAATGTCGCTACCTTGTGCCGCTGGCTCGAGCAGACCCACGGGATTCCGCAGGCCTGGCCGGCCGGATTTCCGAAACAGGCGATCAACGGCCAGGATCCGGGCGGACACAATCGCAGCGCCGAAATCTGGAACGGGTTCGGCGGCCATTACGGCCACTCGCAGGTGCCCGAGAACATTCACTGGGACCCCGGCTATACCGAGCAGGAGGCGACCTTCGTGCTCGCCTTCAATCCGAACCAGGCGGGCTTTGCCGATCCGGCGATGCAGGAGCTGCGCGAGAGCTTCCCTGAGGAGGTCGATCTCAAGGACTACGAAGGAAAGACGATTCCGGATCACTCGGAGGTCGAGGGATCGGATGCCGCCTGCCCGCCGATCGAAGATAAAGTACCCGAATGAGCGATGGACCAGCATCAAGCCATCATCGCGTCGATCCCGGGCCTCCAGCGCAAGCTCGAGGAGTCCGGGGTTGATGCGTGGCTTAAGGGACAGCGCACGGTGGAGGTCGACGGGCGGACGATGTTCGTCCTTGGCGATCGCTTCGCGAGCCGAGCCGAAGCCATGCTGACCTTCGCCGCCGAGTGCCATCTGGTCGCGGATGACGAGCTCCGCAAAGCGTCCGCCGCGCAGCCGCTGCCGTCCGACGTCGAGGGCGTCGCAATCGATTTTCACAAGGGAGACAAGTGATGGGGAACCTGTATTCGGTCCTCAAGGAAAAGCTCAACAAGATCGAGGTCAACGGCAAGACGCTGTACATCGCCGAGGGCGACACGTTGCTCGATGACGAACAATTGAAGATCTACGCCGACGTGCGCGAGAAGGAGAATGCGGCGCGCGCGGCGGCCAAGGACGCCGACGCCAAGGGCTTCGGCTCGTCGAAGCTCGAAGTCAGTCACGGGCTGGTCGCCATGACCAAGGACGGCCAGGTGATCCGCTGGCGCCCGGGGACGGTGCTCACCTACCGCGTGGTCCTGTCGAGCTTTCCGAGCCAGGCGTACTATCAGCTGGTGGTCGACAATCTCAAAGCCGCCACCGGCGCGTGGGAGGCGACCTGCGGTATCGATTTCCAGCACAAGGCCGACCTCGATGGGATCGCCGGCACCGACCCCAATGGCTGCGTGTTCGTCGCTTATCTGTTCGACGCCGGCGGCAGCGTGATCGCGTCGTCCTTCTTTCCCAGCGACCCGCCCGACCGGCGCCACTTGTTGATCGACCCGACCTATTTCACCACCACCTTCGACAAGGTTGGGGTATTTCGCCACGAGTTGGGTCACATCCTCGGCTTCCGCCACGAGCATATTCGCAATGAAGCGCCGCCGGTGTGCCCGAATGAGCCGTTGTGGGATACGCAGGTGCTCAGCGCCTACGACCCCAAATCGGTAATGCACTATTTCTGCGGCGGGGTCGGCAGCCACGACCTCCAGATCACCGACCTCGACCGCAAGGGCGCGCGGATGGTCTATGGCCCGCCGCTCGGCGCCGCCGCGCTGGTCGACCCGGCCTAGGCCTCATGGAAGAGCGGATCGCCCCGCCGCCCGATGAAGCGAGCGTCCCGGACACGCCCCCGGCGACGGCCGCGACCGCGCAAAGCCAGGGTGGCGGCAGTCCGCCTGCCGCCGATCCACAGCAGGATCCCGCGAGCAGCGCGGAGCCCGCCGTTCCGATCCAGTTCCGGCTTGGCGACCGGCTGCGCTGGGCGGCGCAAACCCCGCGTTACGAGCGCAAGCTGGGCGATCCCGTTTACCGGCCGTTGCAGATCTACACGATCGATCCGTCGCGACGGCGGCGCGAAGGCCAGACGGCCGAAATCAACGTCCCCTACGAACGCTTGCGTAAGGGTCCCAACGGCTGTCGCTTCCGCTTGGTCAAATCGGGTGACTGGCCGCTCGATGAGTATGACGAGGTCGACCTCAACGAGACTCGGTTGCTGATCACCAACGGTCGGTCGCCGGCCCCGACTGACCCGGTGTTCCACCACCAGATGGTCTACGCGGTGGCGATGACGACCTATGCGATCTTCCGCTCGGCGCTCGGGCGAGAAGTGAGTTGGGGGTTCCCGGGCGCCAAGCTGAACCTCGTCCCGCACGCGTTCCAGGACGCCAATGCGCAATATATCCGCGACCGGGAATCGCTCGAATTCGGTTGGTACAAGGTCGAGGCGAGCAACCAGGTCGACATGCCCGGCGGCGCGTACATTTTCTCCTGCCTGTCGCACGACGTAATCGCGCACGAGCTGACCCACGCGTTGCTCGACGGCTTGCGGGTGCGGTTCGACCGGGCCTCGAACCCCGACGTCGGCGCGTTCCACGAAGGCTTCGCCGACCTCGTCGCCTTGCTTCAGCGCTTCTCGTACCGGATGGTGGTCCGCAGCATCATCCTCAACACTCAGGGCGATTTGACCCGCGAGGGCGACTGGACGCGGCTGGTGTTCGAAATGGCCCGCGGCAAGGGCGACACGTCGCTGCGCGAAATCGATCTCGAAGGCGTGCACCGCTACAGCGCGACCGCCGAAGAGCATGACCTAGGCACGATCCTGGTGTCGGCGATCCTCGATGCGTTTGTCACCATCTACACCCACCAGGCGAGCCCGATCATCCGCCTCGCCACCGGCGGCCGCAAGAAGCTCGACGAGGGCGAGGCGATGTCGGCCGACCTCATTACGCAGCTGACTCACATCGCCTCGCGGCTGTCGACGCACCTGCTTAACATGTGCATCCGGGCGATCGATTATTGCCCGCCGGTCGACATCACTTTGGGCGAGTATCTGCGGGCGCTGATCACCGCCGATTTCGACCTCGTGCCCGACGATCCGTGGTCGTACCGCGAGGCGCTGATCGACGCCTTTCGCAAGCGCCACATTTTTCCCGAGGGCGTCCCGGCGCTGAGCGAAGACGCGCTGGTGTGGGAGCAGCCGGACCAGCCGATCGTCATCCCCGGACTCAATTTCGGCGACCTGCGTTTCTCAGCCGATCCGGGCTGCGCCGCCGACGCCGACGAGGTGCTGCGCCAGGCGCGGCTGATCGGCGAAACGGTGTGCCTGCCGGACAATCTCAAGATCTTCGGACTGGCCGACCCCAAGGACCCCTATTTCGCTCCGGACAAGGTCGACCCGCCGGTCGTCGAATCGGTCCGCACACTGCGCCGCGTCGGCCCCGACGGTCAGCTGGCGTTCGGTCTCGTCGCCGAGGTGATCCAGCGGCGCTACGTTGCCGGCGGCGGCGGCTATCCGGCGTTTCGTTATCGCGGTGGATCGACGATCATCATCGGCGCCCTCGGTGAGGTCCGCTACGTCATCGCCAAATATATCAAAAGCGAGACGCGCCTGATGCGCCAGCGCGAATATGCCGCGACCGCGGGCGCCGAAGTCTACGCCCTCCACAGCTGCCGCAATCAGCAATCGGGCAAGGGCGCTCCGGCGCCCGTGTCCAAAGCGGCGAAGAAAACAGCACGCGGCAAAAAGCCGGCAAAAAAGGCGGGGTGATTTCGACCATGGCCAAACTCACACCGCTTCAGGATCGCCGGCGCCACATCATGAACGAGGCCGGCAAGCGCTGGCAGAAGAGCGCGCGCGGGCAAAAAGTCCTCGACCAGCTCGCGGCGCTCGGGGGTTCCGCGGGCCTCGACACACCACTTCGCCAGCAGCAGTTCAGCGAGCGCGAAACGGTCTTGCAGCGCGCCGCCGAGTTGCGCGCCATGGGCAAGCTGCCGATTGGGCTCGAACGCAAGATCGGGCCGACCCTCGACTTCATCGAACTCCCGCCAAGCGAAGCCGCGCGCAAGGCCGGGCGGCCGGTCACTCGGATCGTCACCAGCTGCGATCCGAACGTCGAAGCGGTCGGCATGGCGACCGGGTTTCTGGTCGCCCCGCAACTGCTGCTGACCAACTGGCACGTGTTCAACGACGTTGCGTCGGCCAGGGGCAATGGTGCCAATTTCTTCCATGAGCGGAACGAAACGGGGGTCGCGGTCGGCGACACGTTCGAGATCGATCCCGATTATTTCTTCCTGTCCAACGAACGGCTCGATTTCGCGCTGGTCGGGATCAAACCCACGTCGGCCACCGGCAAAACGCTGGCCGACGTCGACCCGGTCGCCATGACCAGTTCGCCGGCCAAGATCCTCGTCGGCCAGCCGGTCGATATCATCCAGCATCCCGACGGCGGACCCAAGACCTGGGTGACAATGACCGACAACCGCCTGATCGACATCTCGGAGGAGGGTTTCCTCCAATATACCGCCGACACGCTCCAAGGTTCGTCGGGATCGCCGGTGTTCAGCGCATCATGGGAGCTGGTGGGGCTGCACCATTCAGGCGTCCCCGAAATGCACGACGGCAAGATCGTCGCGGTCGACGGCTCGGTGTGGGACGAGGACATGGGCGACGACAAGGTCCACTGGATCGCCAACGAAGGCGCGCGGACCAGCGCCATTGTCCGCGCTTTGTCCGAGACCAAGCTCGACGATCCGCGCCAGCAAAGCGTGCTCGACGCCTTGCTTGCGGGCACCGGCGACCCGGTCGAAGAGGTCAAGAAACTGCTCGATAGTCCAAGCGGGGGATCCGCCGCGATCCCATCCGACGCCGCGGCAGTCATCAACGCCGGGGATCGCCAATTGGTGTTCACCGGGCCGGTCACCGTCGTCGTCGGCGGCGGTGCCGACGCGGTGGCCGGGTTGGGGCAGGCGTTCGAACGGACAATCCAGTTCGATCCCAATTACGACGATCGCGAGGGCTACAAGCCCGATTTCCTCGGTGCCGGGCTGAGCGTGCCGGCGCCGACGACGAGCGCGGGCCGCAAGGCCGACATGCTGCTCAAGGATGGCGCGGTCTGGGTACTCGATTATCATCATTACAGCCTGGCGATGAATGCCAAGCGGCGGTTGCCGATGTGGACCGCGGCGAATGTCGATTACAGCCCGGCGCGGCGCGCGGCCGGCGGGGCCCGGGCCGGCTTCGGCAGCGACAAATGGGTGTTCGACCCGCGCATCCCCAAGAAGGTTCAACTCGGCGATCAGTTCTACGAGCCGGCGCGGCAATCCGATCGCGGCCACATTGTCCGCCGCCAGGACAGCGCCTGGGGCGATACCGAAACCGAAGTCGAATTCGCCAATTCCGACACCTTCCACTGGACCAATTGCACGCCCCAGCATGCCGCGTTCAACCGCGCCTCGGCGCCGAGCAAATATCAGCTGAAGGAAGGCTTGTGGGGCGGGTTTGAAATGTACACCCAGGGCCAGCTTCTGCACGGCGACACCCGCGCCTGCCTCCTGGCCGGACCGATCCTCGCCGACGACGACCTCGAGGTCGATCTCGGCAAGGGCCCGGTGCTGGTCCCGCGGCGGTTCTGGAAGGTGGTGGTGGTCAAGTCGACGGACGGCAAGAAGGGCGGGGTGGACACTTATGGGTTCATCCTCAGCCAGGACGATTTGCTCCAGAAGTTCGGAATCGAATTCGCCCCGGGGCGCTTTGAAAAATACCGGACGTCGCTGGCGGAAATCACCAAGGCGAGCGGGGTCGAGTTCGACAAGCTCGTCATTGCCGGGGAAGTTGTGGTGCAAGGCTAATGCGTCGAATGCGCATGAGGTCGACTTCCCGCGCGGGGCGTTAAGTTGACTGACGTTCAGTCATCCGCCGACGTCATTTCTTACGGCTTCGCTGAATTTCAGCCATTTCTCAATTTCTACGGGACGACGTCGCAGGTGCTCGAAGCGGCGCTGAACAACGCGCTATCAGCGACCATTCGCAACGATTCGGCGCCTGATGATCCCTCGGTCAAACGCGTGCGAGCCCTGTCGCCCGGATCGTCCATCAAACTAGAAGTTGATGAGACGCATCTTCTTCGGGCGTTCGCTCAAGTCGGATTGCGACTTGGAAAGGGCGAATCGTCGGCGGTCTGGTTGGTCGACTGGCTCAGAACTCGTGGTGCCAGTCCGGAAAAGCTCGGGGGAGGCAACGAGTCATTTGCCGGATTGGAAAGCGCGGCGTCCATTGAGGCCACGCCTTCCGGGTCGCTGGCAAACCAAATTCTTCCAGCCGCCGTCACCATGGCCATGCGCACCGTCCGGAAGGAGCGAGCCGACGCGCGGCACCTCCTGGTCGCACTGGCGCAAGCCGCGCCTCAAACCCCGGGACCGTTCCAGGAAATTTTCGCGGCCGACGGACTGCGGTCATTCAATGAATATGTCGTGGGGCGCCTGGAGCGCAGTCACGAAGCGAATGAGGAACTCGAAGCGTGGCGCTCCCTCGTTGCCGAACCGGCGCCAGTGGAATCGGTCGGCACCCTCTCCGACGCACCGGCGCTGGTCGACGCGCTCGGCCGGCAGGCGTTTGCCGAGGTGCTCGCGACGCGCGTCAAGCAGGTTTACGAAACGCTGCGATCGGGCAAGCTCGGCACCGATTCCGCCTTCATCCTGCACATCGATGGGCCGTGGGGGTCGGGCAAATCGTCGATCCTCAACTTCCTCAAGGAGAATCTCGAGCATTCGCAGCCGCAATGGCTGATCGTCGAGTTCAACGCCTGGCGCAATCAGCAGCGCTCGCCGGCCTGGTGGCCGATCATTTCGCACGTCTGGACAACGGTGCAGCGCCAGAGCTGGTTGAAGTTTCCCAAGGCGCGCCTGGTGTGGATGCGGTGGAACATGCGCATGCGCTGGGTGCCGTTAGTCGTGAGCACGCTCAGCCTGCTCGCCTTGGGTGCCTTGGTCTGGACCACCTATGCGACTGAGAAGCTCCCGGAGGGGCTCGACCAGCTCGCGAAGATCGCGCTCGGACTGGGCGGTCTCGCTGGGCTCGTGTGGACGGGCACCCGCAACCTCATGTTGGGATCGAAGAGCGCCGCCGAACTCTACGTTCAGTCGAGCGCCGAGCCGTATCGGCCGATCATTAGACTCTATGAGCGGCTGATCCGCGCAATCGACAGTCCCGTCGCCGTGTTCATCGACGACATCGACCGCTGCGATAGCAGCTATGTGATCGACCTGCTCGAAGGCATCCAGACGCTGCTTCGGACCGCGCCCGTGGTTTATGTCGTCGCCGGAGACCGCAAGTGGATCTGCTCGAGCTTCGAGAAAAGGTACGTCGATTTTTGCGGCGATATCGGCATGCCGGGTAGGCCGCTCGGCTATCTGTTCCTGGACAAGGTGTTCCAGCTGTCGACCGCGATCCCGCGGCTCTCGACGTTGCGCCAGGCGGCTTATTGGAAGCGCCTGCTCGAAACCGGACAGGATGCGGACGAGACGCGCGAACAGATGCATCGGCTTGAAGTGAAGGCCGAACGCGATCTCGCGGGAAAGACCAGTCACGAAGACATCCAGAAGGAAATCGATCGCACCGAGGAAGGCAGTCTTGAGCGCGAGACGATCCGCGCCGCGGCGGCCAAACAGATCACCAGCCCCGAGGCCATCCGTGCCGCCGAACACCGACTGCAGCCGCTCGCTGGGCTGCTTGAACCCAATCCACGTTCGATGAAGCGGTTGGTCAACGCCTACGGCCTCAACCACGCGCGCGCCTTCCTCGAGGGCCGCACGGTGGCGGTCGAGGCGCTGGCGCGGTGGACAATCATTGAATTGCGCTGGCCGATCCTGGCGGATTACCTGGCGACCAATTGGAGCGACTTCGCGGCCGGCACTTTGACCACGGGCCAATTTCCCGAAGGGATTCGTGCATTGCTCGCGGATGCCGATGTCAAAGAGGTGTTTGGCGGCGCCGACGAGCCGAGCCGGCTTACGGTCGAAACTCTGGCGCCGATTCTCGAGTAACCGTCGGGTCTTGCCCGTCCAGCCATTGCTCGATGATCGCCGCGATCCGGGGGGCGGCGCGGCCATCGCCATAAGGGAATGCCGGCCGCGACATCGCGGCGTAGGCGAGGGGATCGGTGAGCAGGCGGCGCGCTTCGGCGACGATCGTTTCGGTTGCTGTCCCGACCAGCCGCATGTTGCCGCTTGCGATGCTTCGGGCCGCTCGGTCTTGTCGCGCAAAATAAGCATCGGGATGCCTAGCGCCGGGGCCTCCTCCTGCATGCCACCGGAATCGCTCAACACCAGCCCGGCACTGCGCATTCGTTCGACGAGATCGCGATGGCTGCACGGTTGCAGGAGGGTGATATTCGGAATGCGGCCGAACAGACTTGTGAGGGTTGTCGCGACATGCGCGTTGGGCGGAAGAACGACATCGATTGCCGTTAGGCCGTCGGCAGCGAGTTCGAAAGGCATTGGCAACGGAGCGGAGGCCTTCGCCCCAATTCTCACGGCGATGGCAAGTGACCAAGACTCGCCTGGATTCCCTGACGCCTGGAGATGGTAGATCGGCGACGACGTCGAGCAGGGCATCGATCGCAGTATTACCTGTGACACGGATCGCGCCTGACACGCCTTCCCCGCGGAGGTTCGCCGCTGCGCCGTCGGTTGGCGCGAACAACAAATCCGCACGGGCATCGATCAGCGTCCGGTAGCGCTCTTCGGGCCAGGGCAGGAGCGGGTCGTGGGTCCTGAGGCCAGCTTCGACATGCGCGCCCGGCACCTTCGAGGCAAAGCCTGCGCGGGCCCCGCCGAGCGCACTCGACGTGTCGCCCTGGACCACCAGCAGGTGAGGCGGTGGATCCATCAGAGGTGCCATCGCCGCAGCGACTCGCCGTGCGAAGCTCACCGAATCCATAGGCGCCGGGATCGAGCGCCGGATGCTGGCCGGTCACGATCAGGCTCGGCCGGAGACCGCGCGCGGCGAGGGCATGGGCGACGGGGGCAAGCTTGATCGCCTCGGGCCGCGTGCCGATGACCAGCTGGATATCTGCAGGACGCAGTTTTCCCCCTAGCTCGGCTGGAGGAATGTGCCTCCACTAGGGAGCTAGTGCAACCTAACGGAAGTTGTCGGCGTAGGCCTGGAGCTTGAGGCGGACCGGCGGCGCTGGAATGACGTGGTAAGCGAGGCCGTGCTTGTCGCAATAAGCGATCGCCGCGTCTTTGGTCGGGAAGGGCAGCCGCAGCTGCGTCCGGGTGTCGCCCGAGCCGTTCCAGCCGGTCAGCGGATCGGGCCGGAGGGCCTGCTGGCGTTCGAATTCGAGCAGCCAGCGGCCTTCATGGGCCTTGCCCGACTGGGTCGTCCGGCGATCGATCTCGGAAATGCGCGCAACGCTCATGAGAAATGTCCGTGGCAAACTGCCCCGGTCAAATCAAGCAATTGCGCGTTAGTAGGCGCGGGCGATGGCGAACTCGACCGCTTCGGTCAGCGCGGCCTTGGCCTTGCTCGCCGGGAACATCGCCAGCGCGTCGATCGCGCGGCGGCCGTAATGGCGGGCGCGCTCGATCGTGTCGGCGAGCGCGCCGCTGTCGCGCAGCAGCGCAACCGCGTGCGCCAGATCCTCGTCGGCGACTCGCTCGCCGGTGATCGCGGCGCGCCAGAAGGCACGGTCGGATTCGCTGCCGCGGGCGTAAGCGAGAATCACCGGCAAGGTCATTTTGCCATCGCGAAAATCGTCGCCGACGCCCTTGCCCATCGTCGCGGCGTCGGACGCATAGTCGATCACGTCGTCGGTCAGCTGGAAGGCGATGCCGAGATGCCGGCCGAAGCTTTCGAGCGCGACCTCGGCATCCTCTTCGGCCTCGGCGACCACCGGCGACACCCGGCACGCGGCGGCGAACAGAGCCGCGGTCTTGGCGCTGATGATGTTCAGATATTGCTCTTCGTCGGTCTCGATCCGGCGCTGCGCGGTCAATTGCTCGACCTCGCCTTCGGCGATGACCGCCGAGGCATGGCTGAGGATGCGCAGGACCTTGAGGCTGCCGTCCTCAACCATCAGTTCGAACGCGCGGGAGAACAGGAAATCGCCGACCAGGACGCTCGCCGGATTGCCCCAGATGAGGTTCGCCGTCTGCTTGCCGCGACGCATGCCCGAGCCGTCGACGACGTCGTCATGAAGCAGGGTCGCGGTGTGGATGAACTCGACCGCGGCGGCGAGTTTGTGATGGCGCGTGCCCGGGTAATCGAGCAGGCTGGCGCAGGCCAAGGTCAGCATCGGCCGCATCCGCTTTCCGCCGCCGGCGATCAAATGACCGGCCAGTTCGGGGATCAGCGCGACCTTGCTCTGCATCCGCTCGAGGATGACCGCGTTGACGCCGTTCATGTCGGCGGCGACGAGCGCCATCATCGGTTCGAGCGACGGCTCACTTTTGCTGTGAAGCGGGTGGACGGTAGCGGACACGGCGCCGCCCTAGCCGGACAGCGCCGTTTTTCCTAGCCGCCTACCAGACGTGGACGCGTTGGTCGGGCGGCAGGTACATTTTGTCGCCAGGCTGGACGTTGAACGCCTTGTACCAGGCGTCGATATTGCGGACGACGCCGTTGACGCGATACTTCGCCGGGCTGTGCTCGTTGGTCAGCAGCTGGGCGCGTAATGCGCCTTCGCGCTGCTTGGTTTCCCAGCTGTAGCCGTAGGCGATGAAGAAGCGCTGGTCGCCGGTCAGGCCGTCGATCACCGTAGGCTCGCCGTGCTGGGCGACATATTTGCGATAGGCGGCGTAAGCGACTTCCAGCCCGCCGAGGTCCCCGAGATTTTCGCCGAGCGTCAGTTGCCCCTTGATGTGGACGCCGGGGATCGGCTCGTAGCCATTATATTGGGTGACCAGCGCGTCGGCGTGGGTAGTGTAAAGCTTGGCCGTCGCCGGGGTCCACCAGTCGGTCAGGCGGCCGTGCGCATCGAACTTGCGGCCCTGATCGTCGAAGCCGTGGCCGATTTCGTGGCCGATGGTCGCGCCGATGCTGCCGTAGTTGGACGCGGGGTCGGCATTGGGATCGAAATAGGGCGGCTGAAGGATCGCCGCGGGGAAGGTGATCTGGTTCTGGGTGGGGTCGTAATAAGCGTTGTTGGTCTGCGGCAGCATATCCCACAGGCCGCGGTCGACCGGCTTGGGATAGCGCGACAACAACAACTTCCAGTCGAAATCCTGTGAGCGCATGGCGTTGCCGAGCAAATCGTCGCGCTTCACCTCGAGCGTCGAATAATCGATGTACTTCGTCGGGTGACCGATGCGCGGGTCGAAGGTCGCGAGCTTTTCCACCGCGCGCTGCTTGGTGGCCGCATCCATCCAGCTGTTGCCCTGGATCTTGTCCTTGAGCGCCGCGAGAATGTTGTCGATCAATTCGTGCATCTGCCGGTCGCTTTCCGGCGGATAATGGCGCTGGACGTAGATCTGGCCGACGCCTTCGCCGAGCGCGCCATCGACAAGGCCGACACCGCGTTTCCAGCGCGCCCGTTGCGACGGTACGTCACGCAGCGTCTTCGAGTAGAAATCGAAGTTCGCCTCGTCGAACGCCTTGGGCAGATATTGCGCATGATCGCTGATGAAGTGGACCGCTGTCCAATCCTTCCAGGTCTGCAGCGGCGTCGCCGCGAACAGTCTGCCCTCGGCCAGGATGGCGCTCTTTTCGCCCACGACGAACTTGGTGATGTTGCCCAGCCCAAGGTTGGTCAGCGCGCGGTCCCACTGCAGCTGCGGCGCGAATGCGCGCAACTGGGCTCTGGTCATCGGGTTGTAGAGCTTGACGACGTCGCGGCTTTGCTCGGGCGTCCAGTGGATCTTCGCAATCTGGGTCTCGAGGGCGATGACGCGGTCGGCGCGGGCTTCGGGCGTGCTGATCCCGGCAAGCCATTGAAGCTTAATCAGATAGTCGCGATAGGCCTTGCGATAAGCGTCGTACTTGGCGCCCTTGAGCAGGTAATAATCGCGGTTGGGGAGGCCGAGGCCGCCCTGCGAACCATAGACCGAATAGCGCGTCGGGTCCTTGAGATCGGGATAGATGTAGATGCCGACCGGGGAATCGTAACCCGGCTGGCTGAACAGATCGACCAGGTCGCTGCGCGTCTTGGCGGCTGCGATCTTGCCGAGATAGGGCTGGAGCGGGGCGGTGCCGAGTTGCTCGACCTTCGCTTCGTCCATCCAGCTCGCGTAGAGGTCGCCGATCTGCTGGCCGAGGCGGCCGTTCGCCGCGGGATTCTTGGCGCTGTCCTCGACGATTGCGCGGACGTCGCGCTCGATCTGGTCGTTGAGCACGGAATCGATGCCGGCGAAGGTGCGGTCCGGAGCGATCTCGGTACGCTTGTTCCAGGCACCGTTGACGTACTCGAAGAAATCGTCGCCCGGCTTGACGCCCGTATCCATCGCGGTCGGCTCATAGCCCCAGGTGCCGAAGGCGGGCTTGGCGGTCTGCGCGGCGGCGGCGCCGCTCAAGGCGATCAGGCTCGCGGCGGCGAGGATCAGCGCTCTGCTCTTCATTCGATTTCCCCGTCTCAATGGAACGAGGGGCGCCGCAACGCAGCGCCCCTCGCATTGACTACCAGATGTGGATCCGCTGCTCGGGCGGCAAATAGAGCTTGTCGCCGGGCTGCACGTTGAACGCTTTGTACCAGGCGTCGACGTTCCGGACGATGCCGTTGACCCGATATTTGTCGGGGCTGTGCGGGTCGGTCAGAATCTGCTGACGCTCGGCATCTTCACGATCCTTGCCCTGCCACGCCTGTCCGTAAGCAAGGAAGAAGCGCTGGTCGCCGGTCAGGCCGTCGATAACCGGCGGTTCGCCGTGCTTGGCAGTGTATTTCTTATACGCCGCATAGGCCGCCTCGATACCGCTCAGGTCGCCGAGATTCTCGCCCAGCGTCAGCTTGCCGTTGACGGTGACGCCTGGGTAGGGGCTGAATCCACTATACTGCTTGGACAGTGCGTCAGTCCGCGTGGCATAGCCCTTGGCCGCCGCCGGGGTCCACCATTCGTGGAGTTTGCCGGTCGGCCCGAATTTGCGGCCCTGATCGTCGAAGCCGTGGCCCATTTCGTGGCCGATGACCGCGCCGATCGCGCCGTAATTGACCGCCGCGTCGGCGTACGGATCGAAGAACGGCGGCTGGAGGATCGCCGCCGGGAAGGTGATCTGGTTGGCCAGCGGATTGTAGTAAGCGTTGATCGTCTGCGGGGTCATTTCCCACAAGGTCCGATCGACCGGCTTGGGGAAGCGCGACAAATCCAGATTCCACTGGAATTCGCCGGCGCGGATGGCGTTGCCGAGCGGGTCGCCCTTGACCACCTTGAGCGACGAATAATCGATATATTTGACCGGGTGGCCGATGCGCGGCTCGAAGGCCGCCAGCTTGGCAAGCGCTTCCTTGCGCGTCGCCGCGTCCATCCAGCTATTGCCTTCGATCCGCTCCCGATAGGCATCGCGCAGATTGCTGATGAGCTCGCCCATCTGCCGTTCGCTCTCGGCCGGGTAGTGCGATTTCACATAGATTTCGCCGACCGCCTCGCCGAGCGCGCCGTTGACCAGCCGCACGCCGCGCTTCCATCGCTCGCGCTGCTGCTGAACGCCGCTCAACTCCTTGTTGTAGAAAGCGAAGCGGGCGTCATCGAGCGCCTTGGGGAGGAAGCTCGCGTGATCGGAAACGAAGCGGAACGCGAGCCATTCCTTCCACGTCGACAGCGGGACCGACGCCAGAATCTTCCCGGCACCGGCAACCGCCGACGGCTCGGTCACGATGACTTGCTTGGCGGTCCCGAGACCGGCCTTGGCGAGTGTCGCGTTCCACGCGAATTGCGGCGCCAGCTTGACCAGCTGCGCACGGGTCATCGGGTTGTAGATTTTGTCGATGTCGCGGCGCTCGGCGGCCGCCCACTGCGCCTTGGAAAGAGCCGTCTCGAGCGCAATGATGCGATCCGCCGCAGCCTCGCCACCGGGCAGTCCGGCGAGCCGTTCGACGGTCACGATGTAATTGCGATAGGCCGCGCGATGCGCCGTCATCTTGGCGTCGTTCGACAGATAGTATTCGCGGCTCGGTAGCCCGAGCGTCGCCTGGCTGGCGACTGCCGAATAAATGTCGGGATTCTTGAGTTCGGGAATGATCTCGACGTCGACCGGGCTCGCGTAACCAGGCTTCACGAACAGGCCGAGCAGCTGGTCGCGGGTCTTCACCGCGGCGATCTTGGCGAGGTAGGGCTTGAGAGGCACGGTGCCCGCAGCTTCGATCGCCGCTTCGTCCATGTAGCTGCCGTAGAAATCGCCGACCTGCTGGCCGAGCACCGTCCGGTTGGGATCCTTGGCAAGATTATCGACGATCTCGCGCACATCCTTCTCGGACTTGTCGGACAAAGTGATGAACGGCCCGGCAGACGCGCGATCGGGCGCGATCGGCGTGGTCTTATCCCAGGTGCCGTTGACGTAAGCCCAGAAATCGTCGCCGGGCTTGACCGACTTGTCCATCGCCGCGGCATCATATCCCCAGCTGCCGTAGAAAGGCTTTTGCGCACTGGCGGAACCCGGCAATGCAATTGCCAGAAGGCTCGCTGATGCGAGCGCCAAGATCTTGTTATTCATGGATTTCCTTACCCCTCCGGTAGGCGCGCGGGCATGCCCGAAGACGACCGATTCGTCAAAACTTTTCGACAAACGGCGCTCGGTGAACGGCAATCAACCCGCCGGCAGGGTCAGCCGCGCGAGCAATCCGCCGAGATCCTCGCTCTCCTCGAGGCGGATCGTGCCGCCGTAGATCTCGGCAACGTCGCGCACGATGGCGAGGCCAAGGCCGGTACCGGGCTTGCCGGTCGTATCGAGCCGCGCGCCGCGGGTGAACAGCTCGCCGCGATCTTCTTGCGGGATTCCCGGGCCGTCGTCCTCGATCAGGATATCGACCGTCGACTTCCTGCGCTCGACGGTGACGAACACCCGCCCGCCGCCATATTTCGCGGCATTGTCGACGAGGTTGCCGAGCATTTCGTCGAGGTCCTGGCGCTCGACCCGGACTTCGGCGTGGTGATCGCCGGCGATGTCGACCGTGACATTTTCGTGCAGGCGGTCGACCGCTCGCTGCACCGCTTCGAGACTTTCCCAGACGCGGGCGCGCGACTGGGCCGAAGCCCGACGGCCAATCGCCCGCGCCCGGGCGAGATGGTGATCGACCTGGCGGCGCATGATCAACGCCTCGCGGCACACGGTGCTGGCAAGGTCGGGGTCGCGCGCGGTGGCGGCGTTGGTAATCACCGTCAGCGGTGTCTTCAGCGCGTGGGCGAGATTGCCGGCGTGGCGGCGGGCCTCCTCGGCTTGCGCCTCATTGTGGGCGAGCAGTTGGTTGATCTCTTCGGTCAGCGGGCGGATTTCGACCGGGAAATCGCGACTGACGCGGGTCTTGGCGCCGGAGCGGATCGACGCGACCTCGCGCCGCACGCGGCGCAGCGGCCACAGGCCATAGAGCGTCTGCAGCGCGCCCAGCGCAAACAGCCCAACGCCGAGCGCGAGGAAGCTCCAGAACAGGGTCGAACGGAGGCGGTGGATCTGATCGTCGATGGTGCTGCGCGACTGGGCGACCTGGAAGCGCCAGCGGATGGTCGATCCGGGCAAGATCGCGTCGCGCTCGACGATACGCAGTGGCTCGGCATGGTCGGGGCTCGAGAATTCATTGCTGTCGAACAAATGCGGCTTCACGTCGAGATGGTCGCCGGTGACGCGCAGGCGCCGGTCCCACAGCGAGCGTGACGCGAAGGTGTCGGCGCCAACTCCGCTGATCTGGAAGTAGAGGCCCGAATAGGGCTCGATGAATTGCTGGTCGGCAGGTGGACGGGTGAAGCGGACCTCGCCGTCGGGCCCGATTTCCGATGCGCCGATCATCGAATTGAGCACGCGCACCAGCTGGGTGTCGAAATTGTCGACGATCGAGCGGCTGAGCACGCGATCGAGCGCGAAGCCGCCGATGAACAGCAGCGCCACGATCCACAGCGCAGCGACGCCGACGATGCGCCGGGTGAGCGAACCGGTCCGCGGGCCGCGCGCCTTCTTCGCGGCGGCCGGTGGAGCCTCGGCCGCCGCCGTTACCGGGGCGGCTGCATCGTTCAAGCGACCGGTTCCTCCAGGCTGTAGCCAAGGCCGCGGATAGTGGTGATAACGTCCGGCCCGAGCTTCTTGCGGATGCGGGTCACGAACACTTCGATGGTGTTCGAATCGCGATCGAAGTCCTGATCGTAAATGTGCTCGATCAATTCGGTCCGGCTGACCACCTTGCCCTTGTGGTGCATGAGGTAAGAGAGGAGCTTATATTCCTGCGCGGTGAGCTTCACCGGTTCGCCCCCCTTGGTCACCTTGCCCGAGCGGGTGTCGAGGCGGATATCGCCCGAATTGAGCTCTGAAGAGGCGTTGCCGGACGAACGGCGGATCAGCGCGCGCAGCCGGGCGATCAGTTCTTCGGTCTGAAACGGCTTGGCGAGGTAATCGTCGGCGCCGGCATCGAGCCCGGCAACTTTGTCCGACCAGCTGTCGCGCGCGGTCAGCACCAGCACCGGCATCTTGCGTGCTTCCTTGCGCCAACGGTCGAGCACGGTCAGGCCGTCGATCTCGGGCAGACCGAGATCGAGGATCACCGCGTCATAGCTTTCGGTCGAGCCAAGATAATGGCCATCCTCGCCGTCGGTCGCGAGATCGACGGCATAGCCCGCGCCTTCAAGCGTCGAGCGCAGTTGCCGCCCGAGATTGGGTTCGTCTTCAACGATCAGAACGCGCATGCGTGTCCCCTAATGAGCAATTCTCAGTTCAAACACGCGCAAAGCTGAACGGTTGCTTGGCCGGAACAAAGCTGGGGCCTGGCGGCCAAATGTCAATCGCGCGTCGATGACCCGTTTGTGCGGTTAACCGCAAGGCGAATTTTGCCGGTGTGCGGGAAGTTTCGCGGCAGGCTCAAGATTTCGTTCACCTCGTCGATGAACCGTCCGGGAACACCTAATGGCGCATTTACCGCCCCATCCTGAAGGGGCAAAGACTATGCGAATCAAAGGCACCAACAAGGCCGATCACCTGGCCGGCACCGCGTCGGTCGATACCGTCGAGGGCGGTCGCGGGAATGATTTTCTCGATGGCGGGGCCGGCAATGACACGCTCACCGGCGGTGACGGCGCGGACACGTTCGTGCTGCGTGCCGGCGGCGGTCACGACGTCGTGACCGACTTCAACCCGGCCGCGGGCGATAAGGTGATGCTCGATTTCGGAAGCTATTCCGACATCCTGTACCTGGGCAAGTTGTACGATGGCTTGAGCTTCTCGAATTCGACCGGGACCGCGCAGTTCACGATCTCGGCGAACGATTACAACCATGACGGCCACATGGACACGGTGATCACCGCCAATGAGGACAGCATCGTCCTGCTCGGCTACTCGCCAGATCAGCTGATGGGCTGGTCGCTGATGGGCGGCTGAGCCGAATTCGACGGACTACGGGGGGCGGGAGGCGGCTTCGGCCGCCTCCCATTTTTATGGCTTCGAGCGGCGGAGGATGCGGCCGGTCTGCGGATCGACGTCGACCCAGATCACGCGGCCATTCTGCATGAACTTCATGCGATAGGTGCCGCCGTTCAATTCAGGTCCGAGATAGTCGGCCCCGCCCATGAAAGGCATCACGCGCTGTTCGATCTTGGGCAGCGGCATCGACCGGCCCTGCTGGGTCTCGCGAAATGCCCGGTCGGTATCGCGCGGCCCATCGGCCAGCGCGGGTGCGCCGGTCACGGAGACGGCCACAGCGGCCGCTAAAAGGGTACGGTACAAGGTCATCAAATCATCACTTCGGGCGCACTTCTAGCACAAGCCATTGAATGCATAATGAATGTACCCGAACGCCCCCGTTCAGGCGCGGTTGTGCCGTGAAACTGCCTCCAGCGCCAGATCATCGGAAGTTAAACGGCCTCCCACAGCCGCGGTGCGACGCCACCGCGTGACGGGGCCGCGGCTTGCCCCTAGAGCGCCGGCCATGCCACCGCCAATCCTCTCTTACGAAGGCCTGGGACTGATCCAGGGTGAAGGCTGGCTGTTTCGTGGGCTCGACGTCTATGTCGGCGCGCGCGACCGGCTCGCCCTGATCGGCCGCAACGGCGCCGGCAAGACGACCTTGTTCAAATGCCTTGCCGACCTGATTGAGACCGACGAGGGCAAGCGGACGATCGTTCCGGGCACCCATGTCGTGCTGCTCGATCAGGACCCGGCGATGGCCGGCCATGCCACGCTGGGGGATTGGGTGCTGCACGCCCCCGATGCCCCGGAACCGCATGAGGCGGCGGCAATCGCCGACCAGCTCGGGATCGACCTCGCGCGGCCGGTCGCGACCGCGAGCGGCGGCGAACGGCGGCGGGCGGCAATCGGCCGGGCGCTGGCCCAGGATCCCGATGTGTTGTTCCTCGACGAGCCGACCAACCATCTCGACCTCGGCGCGATCGAATGGCTCGAGGATTGGCTCAAACGCTTCAAGGGCGCGTTCATCGCCATCAGCCACGACCGTACGTTCCTGACGCGGCTAACCAGCAGCTGCCTGTGGCTCGACCGCGGCCAGCTGCGCCGGGCTGAGATCGGCTTCGGCGGGTTCGATGCGTGGACCGAGCGGGTTTACGACGAGGAAGCGCGGGCGGCGGAGAAGCTAGACGCCAAATTGAAGCTCGAATTGCACTGGCTGCAGCGCGGGGTGACCGCGCGGCGGCGGCGCAACCAGGGGCGGCTGGCCAAATTGCACGAAATGCGGGCGCGGCGCGCGGCGATGCTCGGCGCGGCCGGGACCGCGAAGCTGGCGCTGGCCAAGGACGACGTCCGCTCGAAAACGGTGATCGACGCGGTCGAGGTCGCCAAGAGCTACGGCGAGCGGCCGATCATCCGCGACTTCACCCTGCGCATCCAGCGCGGCGACCGGATCGGCATCGTCGGTCCCAATGGCGCGGGCAAGACGACATTGCTCAAGCTGCTGACCGGAGAACTCGAACCCGACAGCGGGACCGTTACCCGGGCGAAGACGCTGTCAGGGATCGTGATCGACCAGCAACGCAAGCTGATGGACCCGGCCAAACGCGTGAAGGACGTGCTCGCCAATGGCGGCGACTGGATCGACGTCCGCGGCCACAAGAAGCACATCAAGGGCTATCTGAAGGAATTCCTGTTCGACCCGGCGCTCGCCGAAGCGCCGATCGGCTCGCTGTCGGGGGGCGAGCGGTCGCGGCTGCTGCTGGCGCGGGAATTCGCGCGCGAGGCAAACTTGCTGGTGCTCGACGAGCCGACCAACGATCTCGACCTCGAGACGCTCGACCTGCTCCAGGAAGTGATCGCGGATTATGACGGGACGGTGCTGATCGTCAGCCACGACCGCGATTTCCTCGACCGCACGGTGACCATTACGCTCGGTCTCGACGGATCGGGCAAGGTCGACGTGGTCGCCGGGGGGTATGAGGATTGGGTGCGCAAGCGGTATGAGGTCGCCCGTGCTCCTGCGAAGGCGGGAGCTCAGACGCGCGCAGCGCTCAAGAGAGAAGAGTCTGGACCCCTGCCTTCGCAGGGGAACCGGAAGCTTACTTATAAAGACCAGCGCGATTACGACCGCCTGCCGGGCGAGATCGAGCGGCTGGAGGCCGTGGTGGCGGCGGACGAAGCGGCGCTCCACGACCCCGACCTCTACACCCGCGATCCTGACGCCTTCGCCACGCTAACCGAACGCATAGCCCGCAACCGCGCCGAAATCGAAGCTGTCGAGCTGCGCTGGCTCGAGGTTGCCGAAAAGGTCGAGGCGCTGGCGCGCTAACGTCCGCTTTCGACCCGCAACGGATGCTAGTCACTATTCGGAAGTTGAGAGGTCAGCCGTGAATGGTCTCGCCGCGCTCTAGCATGGCGAGGTACTCGGCGATCTTCCTGGCCCGCGTCTCCGGTCGCTTAACAGAGCCGATTCGGTAAAGGATCGCGTATCGGTTCGCACCCTTCAGCGTCGCAAAGAATTTCGCTGCCTCCGGATTAACATCGAACGCCTGCTGGAGATCGGACGGCACCTGTGCGGAACTCGCAGGCGCATATGCCGCGGCCCATCGACCATCCGCCTTGGAGGCCTCGATTTGAACTACGCCTGACCTCCTTATCCGACCTTCAGCCATAAGCGCTGAGGCTCGATCCTTGTTCTTCTGAGACCATTTGCTGCGAGCCTTTCGCGGGGTGAATCGGATCAACCAATGCCCATCGTCATACTTGTCGAGCTGACCGTCGATCCAGCCGTAACAAAGAGCCGCGTCGATCGCCTCGGCTTTTGTTAGCGTCGCACTCTTAGCTGCTTTCTTCGCGAGCTTGAGCCATGCCCCGGTCGCATTGGCTGGCTGCTTATCAAGCCAGTCTTCGAAGCCCCTCACATCGACGAATCTCAGGATAGGTAGGCCGTTGTACCGCTCAGTCATTGCGGTAGCGATAATCGAAAGAAGTTCGGTGCCGAAATCGCGCGCTATGTCCGCTTTCCACCCAGAGCGGACGCTAGCCGCGCTCGGATCGAACCGTCGCGCCGCCAGCTTCCGCGACCGCCAGCTCCTTGATCCGCCGTTCGAGGATCGACAGCGGCATTGCGCCTTCCTTGAGCACTTCGTGGAACTGCTTGATGTCGAACCGGTCGCCGAGCGTCCGCTGCGCGGCGGTGCGGGCACGGACCCAGGCGGTGTGGCCAACCTTGTAGCTGCACGCCTGGCCGATCTGGGTGCAGTAGCGCTCGACCTCGCGCTGCGAGCGCGGCCGGGCGTAGCCGGTGGTCGCGACCATGTAATCGGTCGCCTGCTCGCGGCTCCAGCGTTTGCTGTGTAGCCCGGTGTCGACCACCAGCCGCGCGGCGCGGAACAGGAACGACTGGAGGAAGCCGACGCGGCCGAGCGGGTCGTTTGCATAGACGCCAAGCTCGTCCGCGACTTGCTCGGCGTACAGCGCCCAGCCTTCGGAATAAGCCGAGAAGAAACCGAGCTTGCGCAGCGTCGGGATGTCCTTGGATTCCTGCGCGAGGCTGATCTGCAAATGATGGCCGGGGACGCCCTCGTGATAGGTCAGCGTCGGCAGCGAATATTTCGGCCAGTCGCCGACGTCCTTGAGGTTGATGAAGTAGATCGCGGGCCGGGTGCCGTCGAGCGAGGCGCGGCGGTAGTAACCGTTGGACGCGCCGTCCTGGATTTCGACCGGGACCGCGCGGATTTCGAGCGGGGCGGAGGGGACGGTGGCGAAGTCGCGCGGCAGGCGGCCGTACATGTCCTTCACGCCCGCGTTGAGGCCGGCGATGAGTTCGGCGCGGCCGGCGTCGGTATTCGCGTAGAGCTGCTTCGGATCCTTGTTGAGCGCAGCCAGGCGTTCGCCGACGCTGCCCTGGCTGTAGCCCTGGGTCTTGAGGATGGCGTCGATCTGGCCGCTGATCTCGGCGACTTGCGACAGGCCTATCTGGTGGACTTCGGTGGGCGAGAAATTGGTCGTCGTCGCCTGGCGCAGGGCCTCGGCATAGATCGCCTCGCCATTGGTCAGCCGCCACGCGCCGTCGCCCGAGCGGGTGGTCGGTTTCAATTTCTCCATCGCCGCGATCTGTCGGTCGAGCGCCGGGTAAACGCTGCCCGCGACGATGGTCTCGGCCCGCTTCTGCCAGTCGCCGCCGATGCTCTTCGCGCCGGTGCGTTTGACCACCGATTCGACCATCGTGCTCTTGTCAGGGGCGACATCGCGCAGTTTGCGCATCTGGCCGAGCGTCAGGTCGATCGACCAGACCGGCGCGAGGAAGCTGCGCCCGGCCTGCGCGCGCTGTTCGGCGGTGTCGTTATCTAGGGTCGTCGCGAACTGCTGGAGGCGCGATAGATACGCTTCCGCATCATCCGCACTGTCGATCGTGTGCGCGGTGTTGAGGAAATCCGGCGTCTCGAAATAGGCGCCGCCCTGCTGGAAGATCGGATAGGGGCGCTGCGCGCTATCAATGTCCCAGCGCGCGGCCGCCTGGGTGGCGGTATCGAGCGCATAGAGCACGACCTCGCGATTGAGTCGGGCCGGTTCGCTCAGCGTCGCGGGGGCGATCGCGCGCAGCTTGGCGATGGCGCGGCGGTTGCGCGCCAGTTCCTCCTGGCGCGCGACCGGCAATGGGCGCGTATCGAGCTTCGACTTGAGCGCGGCGTTGGGACCCTTGTCGAGGCCGAGCGACGTGGCGAGCTCGGGCGAGGTGCGCACGCGCTCCCGGAAGATGTCCTCGAACAGCTGATTGAGCCGGGCGTCGTTGCTGCCGGGCTTGGCGACAGCCGCAATCGCGCCGGTTTCGGTGAGCGGAAGCAGCGCAACGGTGGCGCCGGTGGCGAGGAACGCGCGTCTATCCATGTCTCGAAGTCCCTGATTTGCGAAGGTCGCAGCCTTCCTAGCGCCGCACGCCGCGCCCGCAAATCCGCTCGTCGAAGGGAGCGTTACGCTTGCAGACGATATTGCTTGAGCAAGTCGTAGAGCGTCGGGCGGCTGATCCCGAGCAACTTGGCCGCGCCCGAGATATTGTTGTCGGTGCGGACCATCGCCTGGCGGATCGCGCGGCGATCGGCGACTTCGCGCGCCGAGCGGAGGTTGATCGCGACTGGCTCGGCGGCGGTCCCAGGCAGCTCGAGGTCGTCGGCACCGACGCTGCGCCCGTCGGCCATGATGACCGCGCGCTTGAGGCGGTTTTCGAGCTCGCGGACGTTGCCCGGCCAGGCGTAGGCGTCGATCGCGGCGAGCGCGTCCGCCGACAGCGACTGGACCTTGGGATTGAGCTCGCGCGCATAACGGTTGACGAAATGGCGGGCGAGCAGGCTCGCATCGCCGGCGCGCTCGGCCAGCGACGGGATTTTCACGACGATTTCGGCCAGCCGATAATAAAGGTCCTCGCGGAACCGGCCGTCGGCGATCATCGCGTCCAGGTCCTGGTGGGTCGCGCAAACGATCCGCGTGTCGACCGCGATCGGGCTGCGTCCGCCGATCCGTTCGATCACCCGTTCCTGCAGAAAGCGCAGTAGCTTGACCTGGAGCGGCAGCGGGATGTCACCGACTTCGTCGAGGAACAAAGTCCCACCCTCGGCCAGCTCGATTTTGCCGACGTTGGATTTGACCGCCCCGGTAAACGCCCCACGCTCATACCCGAACAGCTCGGCCTCGAGCAGATTTTCGGGGATCGCCGCGCAGTTGATGGCGATGAACTCGCCCTTGCGATTGCTTTTCTCGTGGACCGCGCGGGCGAGCAATTCCTTGCCGGTGCCGCTGGCGCCGAGCAGCATGACCGAGACATCGGCGGATGCCACGCGCTCGATGGTTTTGCCGACCTTGAGCATTTCGGGCGCTGCCGTGATGATCGATCCCAGCACGGTGCTCGTGCCGTCGCCGTCGAGCCGGCGGTTCTCGGCCTCGATCTCGTGCAGGTGAAAGGCGCGCGCGACGATCAATCCGAGATCGTCGATGTCGACCGGCTTCTTGTAGAAGTCGTAGGCGCCGAGCGAGATCGCCTTCAACGCGCTTTCGCGGGCGCCGTGGCCGGTGGCGACGATGACCTTGGTGTCGGGCTTGAGGCGAAGGATCTCCTCGAGCGTGGCGAAGCCTTCGGCGGCGCCGTCGGGATCCGGCGGCAAGCCGAGATCGAGTGTTACTACCGCGGGCTCGTGGACGCGCAGCGCCTCAATCGCTTCGCCGCGACTGCCGGCGCAGACCACCCTATAGCCGTCATAGGCCCATTTGAGCTGGCGCTGCAGGCCCTCATCGTCCTCGACGACGAGCAGTACGGGAAGCTCACCCGTGGGTTGCAGCTTGTCGGTCATGCGCGTTTCCTTGTCGGTTCAAGCACCGGCTCGGCGGCCGGGAGGAGGATGGTGAAGGTGGTGCCCTTGCCGGGGCGGCTGTCGACGCCGAGGCGGCCGCCCATCGCCACGACCAGCGAGCGCGCCTCGAATGCGCCGATCCCGAAACCGCCGGGCTTGCTCGACGAGAACGGCTGGAACAGCTGGTTGCGGACGAAGTCGGGATCCATGCCGACGCCCTTGTCGGCGATGCTGATGGCGATGGTTCCGTCATTGGCCGCGGCGCGGACGGCAATCGGATTGGCCGGTGAGCAGGCTTCGACCGCGTTCTGGATCAAATGGCCGATCGCCTGCTCAAGCGCGGCGCCATCGGCGTTGGTCCACAAATTGGTGTCGCCCAGCAGTCGCACCTCGTGATCGCCGCGCTTGGCCGCGATCGCCGCGGTCAGGATCGGCCGCAGCGGCTGCGCGTCCATCCGCTGGACCCGTGCCCCCGAATGCGGTGACAGCCGGGCGAGCAACTCGTTCATCTTGCCGACCGAGGATTTCAGCGTTTCGACCATGTCGGCGCGGAACTCGGGATTGTCGGCGTGGCGCTCGGCGTTGCGCGACAGCAGCGACAGCTGGCTGACCAGATTTTTCACGTCGTGCAGGATGAAGGCGAAGCGGCGGTTGAATTCCTCGAACCTTTGCGCGTTGGACAAAGCGTCCTGGCTGTTCGCCTCGGCCAGCGAACTCGCCGCCTGGCGGCCGGCGGTGCGCAGCAGGTCGAAATCTTCCCAGTCGAGCGGACGGCGGTATTCGGGTGCGGCGAGCAGGACGATGCCAACCAGCCGCTCGTGGTGAATCAACGGAATGCCCGCCCAGACGCAGCTTTCGTCGAGCATCCAGTGCAGTACCGGCAGCGAGCGATCCTGTTCGGCGCCCCAGCCGTTGCGGAGCGCCTCGAACTCGATGATCCGGCCGCGGCTTTCGACTTCGGACCAGAAGTGCGCATCTTGCTCAAGCTCGCCCTGCGGCGGGTTGGGGCCGGGCCAGTTCCACGAGGCCGCCGTGGTGATCGCGCCGCCGGCTTCGGCCACCAGCAGGACTCCACCCGGCGCTTCGACGATGTCGGCGAAGGCCTTGACGATGCGATCGCCTAGCGGTGGCGCGTCGGTGCCGGCGCGGCCCAGCGTATTGGTAAAGCGCAGCCATTCGGTGCGGTAATCGTAGCGATGCTCGAACAGATGTTTGGCCAGCTTGACCTTGATCCAGCTGCGCGCCGCGCGGGACATTGCCAGTCCGCCTGCCCCGGCGATCATGGTAATCAGCAATCCCGCCGTGCTGGCGGTTGCCCACTCCCAGTGGCTGCGCCGGAACGCCGCGGCGAGCGCGGCCATGGTCGCGAGATAGATGCAGATGCCGAGCAGCGAGAGCGACTGGAAGGTCGCCGCACGCGACAATTTGACCCGGAGCGAGCTCTTGAGACTGGCGGTCGCGCCGAACAATGGCGCGGTCAACGCCATGAAGATTCCGCGCAGCTGGAACAACTGATCGACGCTCGCCGCCGACGCGCCCTGCAAATAAGAAAGCGTCGCGAGGTTGAGGTCGTAGCCCCACATCAGGGTCAGGCCGAGCATCGGACCACGAATTCGGATCCGGCTTTGCGGCGCCGCCTGGCCGTAAATGTTGTGGACCAGAACCAACGCGCCGGCCGTGGTCGTCACCCGCAGCAGGCTGGCGGTCGACAACACATCGTTGAACTGCTCCGCGGTCAGCGGGACAAGAAACACCAAGGCGCTCAGCGCGAAGTGCAGCCCGAGCGACAGCGCGACTGCCGCGAACACCAGGCGCAGCCCGCCGCCCGCGGATCCGCGAATGCCGCTCGACATGTCGTATAGCAGCATGACCCACAGTAGGTTGCGGAGTGTGCCGCCGGTCATGGTCATTGGGTCGGTGCGGCCCCAGACCGCGGCGACCATCGCCCACACGGCGGTGCCGGCGCAGGCCGTCAGCAGCAGCTTTTCCGAACGGTCGCTGTGCGAGCGGGCGCGCCACAACACGACCGACGCGAAGGCGCACGCCGCGAGCGCATAGCTCCAGAAGCCGATCAGGCCTTGCACGAGCGCACCACTGTCAAATCAGCCGACATGGCGACGGGTGTCGCTAAACTTTACAAATAAGTGGTGAACGCTTGCGCAGGAAAGTCATTGGGAGCAGCAGCGCCGCATCCTGGCAGGAGAGTGAAAATGGTCGAAAAACGTCCAATCGGCGACAGCGGAATCTCGATCACGCCGCTCGCACTCGGCGGTAACGTGTTCGACTGGACCGCGGACGAAGCGGCCAGTTTCGCGGTGCTCGACGCGTTCGTCGATGCCGGGGGCATGATGATCGACACCGCCGATGTCTATTCGGCCTGGGCGCCGGGGCACAAAGGCGGCGAGAGCGAGGAACTGATCGGCCGCTGGCTCAAGCGCGACCCAGCCAAGCGCGACCGGATCGTCATCGCGACCAAGGTCGGGTTCATGGCCGGGCTCGCGCCGGAGACGATCGCGCCGGCCTGCGACGCGTCGCTGCAGCGGCTCGGGATTGACCGGATTGACCTCTATTACCAGCACAAGGACGACGAGAGCGTGCCGCTCGCCGACAGCCTCGGCGAGTTCGACAAGCTCGCCAAGGCGGGCAAGATTCGCGCGATCGGCCTGTCGCAATTCACCGCGCCGCGGCTCCAGCGGGCGATGGACACCGCAGTGGCCGGCGGAATGCTCAAGCCGTGTTGTCTGCAGACCTGGTACAATCTCGTCGAGCGCGAGAAATTCGAGGGCGAGTTGCGCGACACGGCGCTGGCCAACGGCCTCGGCGTCTTTCCATTCTACAGCCTCGCCAACGGCTTCCTCTCGGGCAAGTACCGGACCCAGGCCGACCTCGACAAAAGTACGCGCGGCTCGCGCAGCGCGGCCTTTCTCGAGGGCAAGGGCCCGCGCGTGCTCGCGGAACTGGATGCGATCGCCGCCGAGACGGGTGCGGCGCTGGCGACCATCGCGCTCGCCTGGATCATGGCCCAGCCAGGGATCGTCGCCGCGCTCGCCAGCGCGACCAGTGTTGGTCAGCTCAATGAATTGACTGCGGCGATGCGTCTAACACTGACGCCGGACCAACTTGACCGGCTCGACGCGGCCAGCGCGGATTTGGAGACGGCGGGCGCTTAGTTCGGCGCGGTCATCAACCCCGCTTATGACCGCCGCCCGCCAATTCATTGGCGGCATCCGCGGCTTAGGGTTAGCCGCCGCTCCCGACGAAAACAGATGGAGCGACGTGAATGGCGCTGGTTACGATTGACGTGGTCAAGGACGTTTTCACACCCGAGCAGAAGCAGGCGATGATCGAGCGGGTGACGGATGCTATGCTCTCGGTCGAAGGCGAAGCGATGCGGCAAGTCATCTGGGTCCGGCTGAACGAGGTCGATCATTGGGCGGTCGGTGGCAACGTGCTGGATGCGGCGACGGTTCGCGAGCAGATGGGTCGTGAAGACGCCGCCTCACCTCGCCCAGTCGGCGCGCTCGTGGCACCTGCCTAACTCTTCTTCAGCGCATCCAGGGTTACGGCCGTCATCGCTTCAGTCGCGGTGGCGATCACTGTTTCTGCATCCGGCGCCCACAAGGCGCTGTGCAGCGACGGCAACTTGGTCGTGTCGCCATTGACCGCATCCCACTTGGCTTTGGGCACGCCGCCAACCCAGAACAAGGTGCCTTCAACGGAAGGATCGTCGAGCCAGTAGCGGCCGACATCTTCGCCGACCATCAGGGGTGGCAGGATCGTGGTCCGGTTGGCGCCGAAATGGCCACGGAACAGGTCGAGCGCATGGTTGGCGAGCTTTTCGGTATTGAACGTCGCGGGCGTGGCCTGGTTGGTGAGGACGGTGACGACCGGCATGCGGTCGTCGGGGACGCCCGCCGCAATTGCCTCGCCGCGCGCGATCCGCGCGATGCCGTCGAGTAGCAGCTTGCGCACTTCGGGCTTGTAGCTGCGGACGGTGAGCTGGAGCTTCACGTCGTCGGGAATGACGTTGTTCTTGGTGCCGCCCTGGAAGCTGCCGACCGTGACCACCGCGGGGTCGAGCGGGTTTTTCTCGCGGCTGACTAGTGTCTGCAGCGTAAGCACGATGCGCGAGGCGAGGACGATCGGGTCTTTGGTCGCCTGGGGCACCGCGCCGTGGCCGCCGACGCCGCGCACGAGGATATCGACGCTGTCGACATTCGCCGTCGTATAGCCGGGCGTCACGCCGATCACGCCCGCCGGCAGCATCGCCGAATCGTGGAAGGCGAACACCGTGCTCGGCTTGGGGAATCGGGTATAAAGCCCGTCGTCGAGCATCGCTTTGGCGCCCTCGCCGGTTTCCTCGCCCGACTGCAGGATCATCACCAAGGTCCCCGACCATTGGTCCTTCATCGCCACCAACCGCCGCGCCGTGCCGATGAAGCTGGCGAGATGGGTGTCGTGCCCGCACGCGTGCATCACCGGCGTCGGCGTGCCGTCGCGCATCTTGCCGATGACCGTCGAGGCAAAGGGCAGGCCGGTCGCTTCCTTGACCGGCAGTGCGTCCATGTCGGCGCGCAGCATCAGCACCGGGCCGGGGCCATTCTTCAGCACTGCGACCGCGCCGGTCTTGCCAACATGCTCGGTCACCTCGAAGCCGAGCTTGCGCATCATCGGCGCGAGCGTGGCCGGCGTGCGGATTTCCTGCATCGACAGTTCGGGATGGGCGTGGAGGTCGCGGTAGATCGTCATCAGCTGCGGCATGTCGGC
>Ga0207711_10000050_pt1 | contig 141052 bp, 131 predicted proteins | sample KBSS34metaG_FD_184401 | JGI IMG/M metagenome (GOLD analysis project Ga0207711, IMG submission 184401) | Switchgrass rhizosphere microbial communities from Kellogg Biological Station, Michigan, USA - KBS S3-4 metaG (SPAdes) (version 2) | ecosystem: Host-associated > Plants > Roots >... | reverse complement strand
TCCGTCGGCACAGGCGAAAACCGGATACATGTGACGTGCATCGGGCCGGCCCGCAGGCAGGTCGCTCGGCTTGAGGTCGGCCATCGCCGACCCTGCTATCCCGAAAGCAGGATCCATCGCGTAGGTCACCGCTTCGAGCACCGATACGTCGACGTCTTGGCCGAGACCGGTGAGCACGCTCTGCCAATGCGCCACCAGTGTGGACCAGGCGGCTTGCACGGAGGCGTGCTCATCCGCCAACCGTCCCGGCGGGATTAGTGGCTCGCGCCCCGGCAGACCCGACCGCGACAGGACACTGCTCAACGCAAGGTGCACAGCGTCGGTGGCCACCCAGTCCCGATACGGACCGGTCTTGCCGAACGGCGTGATCGAGGTGACGACAAGACGAGGGTTTCGGGCACGCAATTGGTCTGAAGACAACTCCGCGGCATCGAGCCGGCCTGGTGGTTGCCCGTCGATCAGGATGTCGACGTCGTTTACCAGGTCCAGAAACCTGTGCCGGTCGACCGGATCGTAGACATCGATAGTCACGGTTCGCTTGTTGGCATGCTGCGTCGCAAAGCGCAGGCTCACCCCGTCGGCCAGCGGCGGCTGGCGACGTATTCGCAAGCCGCCTGGAGGCTCGATGAGCGTTACGTCGGCGCCCAGATCGGCCAGGTATCGACCGCACATGGCGCCCACATCGTCGGTCAGGTCGACAACCCGCACACCGCGCAGCGGCAGTTCGGTTGAATCCGCCTCGAGTCGCATCTGCACTCTCGCGCCTACTCCGCGGTCCCGACGCTGACCACCGACCGGGCATGGGATAGCTCGCGAAAGCCGTGCACGCCGTGGTAGCGGCCCATACCCGAACCGCCGATACCACCGAACGGAAGGCGCGAATCTGCGAAGTGCAGCGCCCAGCCGTTGATGCTGACGCCGCCCGAAGATGTTGCGGCCAGGACATTTTCGATCGCCTCGCGATCCCGACCGAAGACGTACATCGCCAAGGGTTTGTCGTTGTCCTGTAACCAGGAGGTCACGGTCGACATCTCGGTGAAGTCCAGAACCGGCAGGATGGGCCCGAAGATCTCGTGCCGCATGACGGCGGCATCGGTCGCGACATTCAGCAGCAGCGTCGGCGCCAGGATGCGGCGCTCCGGGTCGGAGTCACCAACCGAAATCATCTCTGCCCCCCGTGCCACCGCGTCGTCGAGGTATCCGCTGACCCGGTCGAAGTTGCGGCGGTCCACGAGTTTGCCGAGCCGCTCTGCCGCAAGCGCACCGTCGATGTAATAGCGATTCTCCACCGCCGCAAGGTATTTCTTGACGAACTCGTCGCGGACGTCGCGGTGTACCCACACGTGGTCGGGAGCCAGGCAGATCTGGCCGGCATTTTGGTGCTTGCCCACCGCGATGTGGGTCGCGGCCAGTTCCACGTCCGCGTCGGCATCGATGATGGCCGGGCATTTGCCTCCCAGCTCCAGCGTGACCGAGGCCAGATGCTCGGCGGCACGCGCCATCACCTTGCGAGCCACGGCGGGACTGCCGGTGAAGAAAATATGGTCGACCGGCAGATCGAGTAGTCGCTCAGCGAGATCGACTCCGCCCTCGACGACGGCGACATGCTCTTGGGCGAAAACGGAGGTGATGATGCGCGCGGCGACGGCAGAGGTGGCCGGCGCCATCTCGTTCGGTTTGACGATCGCGGTGTTGCCGGCCGCCACGATCGCGACCAGTGGCTGAAAGACGAGGGCGAATGGGAAGTTCCATGGCCCGAACAAGAGACACACGCCTCGAGCTTCATAGCGAACGGCCGTGGCAGCGTCGCCAAGCGCGGGAATCGGCGCGTACTCGGTTGGCGCCATCCAACGATCCAGGTTGGCAATGGCGTCGTCGATGTCGGCTAAGACGGGCGCGACTTCGACCTTGGCGGCGCGCTGGGTGCGCAACAGGTCCTCGTTCAACGCCGCGGAGATCTCGTCGATGCTGGCCCTGATCTCTGCCTTGAGTTGAGTCAGCAGCTCCGCGCGTTGGGCGGCGGTCGAGGTCTTGGTGACCCAACGATGTCGGCGCTGTTTGTCGAACAGCGATTTGAGTGCGTCTGGTGTCATCGGTTGCCCTTCCATCAACTGTCGCAACGTGTTTGGTTGAAGCCGGCTATGAGCATCCGGACCGCGGCCGCGGCCGCGTCGGCGGCCTGATCCAATGTGGTCGACAACATGCCATCCATCGACATCCTCGCGTGACCCAGCACCGTCGCCATGATGGCCTGCGCGACGATGTGACAGTCGGCGGCCGGTGCCGATGTTGCGCGCGAGACCATCGACAGGAACTTCTGATAGTCGCGACGGCCCCATTGCGCGATCAACGTCGACGATCTCTGGATGCCGCTGTCGAAGATCAGGGAGAATGCTGCCGGGTCGTCGCGTGCCAGCTCGAAGTAGTCGTACAGCAGGGCGATGATCTCACCCTGGGGATCGGGCGTATCGAACGGGCGGCCGGCTTCGCGCTCATCCCATCGGGCGTAACAGCTTTCGGCAGTCGCGACGAGCAACCCCTGCAGGCCAGCGAAGTGCCGATACGCCGCCGCGTGACTCACGCCTGCGCGCCGAGCCGCCTCACTGAGGGTGACCCCGCCGACACCCCGCTCGCTGATGATGGCCAGGGTGGTCTGCTGCAGGGCACTGGCCAGATCTCCGTGGTGGTAACGGCGCGGCCGTTTCTGAAGCTTGACGACACTCGACTGCTCGGTCATCACACCTTCCAAACGATCCTTGCGGCCACAGTGTTACAGACTGTAACATCTGGATAATCTCACCGGTCGATACCGCCCATTGGCGCGAGGAGCTGGATTGAAGAACGTCAAACAAGTCATCGAGATCGTCGACGAGAACTGCACCGGTTGTTACCGATGCGAACGGGCGTGTCCCACCGGCGCGATTGCGATGGTCGGTGCCAGAAAAGAGGCGCTGGCGGTGGTCACGCCGCGGGCGTGCATCGCGTGCTTTCGGTGCATCGACGTCTGCGACGACGATGCGATAGACATCGCAGAACTCGACGAGCCGCATATGGTGCGGACGTCGACCAAAACGGTCGATCCGCAGGCGTTGACGGAACTGTGCGAAAAGGCGGGGCTGCCCCCGAATCAGGTCGCGTGCCTGTGCAGTTCGACCAAGGTAAAGGAGCTGGCGGCGGCAGTGCTGTCGGGGGCGTCGACCTTCGAAGAGCTCGCGCTCGCCACTGGTGCGGCGTCGGGTTGCTTGTTGTACTGCAGCGTCCCGATGCGCAGAGTGCTGGTGGCTCATGTGGGCGAGATCGACGACAAGTCATCGCATGTGCGTCGCTATGACACCGACAAGGTGCTGCTAGACATACCCGAAGACGCAGCCGACGCCTACCCGTTGTTCGCCCTTCGCCAAGAGCAGGACGCCGTTCGCCGCCGTCACGAGGCCCGAAAAGCCAGGGAGGCTGCACTATGACGATCACCGGATCCATTCATCCGCCCGTCGAACCCCCCGAAGTGATGCTGACGGCCTACGGTCCCGCGCCTCAGACGGCACGCGGCCGCGACATTCCCGGTCTGGTGTCCCTGCCGGTGCACGAGCTGTTCCCCGACATTCCCCGTGCCATCTACCACGGCGCTGCAGACACCGACCCGGTGCGCGCCGCCGCCATCCGCGTGCTCTCGTCAGTGGACATGTCGATGATCAAGCCGACCGACACGGTCAATGTGCTGTGCTCCGAGCACGGGTTCGGGATGCTGGGCGGGCACGCATACGCGCAGATGCTGGAAACCATCAAGGACGAAATCGAGCGCCGGACCGGCTGCCTGAAGGTGCGTCTGGTCGTCATCGCGTGGCTGGGAGCCAAGGAACCGGGCGAGCTGATCGAGTACTACGAACTCGACCGTCGATTCGATGGAAAGGTCCGTGGCGCAACCCCAATGGATCAGGGCATCCCGATCGAAACTGCGATGGGCACGCTGTACGGATTGCGCAAGGTCTATGACGGTGACTGGATCGTGCACGCCCACTACGACGATCCCCGCGAGATCTACGTGCATCGTGCAATCGACCGGATCACCAAGCCGTTCGGCATGTCCTATGCGCGCATGGAGACTCGCTCGTTATTTCACATCACCATGGGCCCGCGCAGCGGCAACTTCATCGGGCGAGCGATCGCCGACTCGGAGTTCGTGCGTTCCAAACTTGCTTTTTCCACCACGTTGGTGACTTCACCCGACGGCATCCTGGCGGTCGACGCGGACAACGATCTCAACGCGATCGGCACGCGGATGACCGCGAACATCCTGAGTTCCTACGGAAAGATGCTCACGTTGTTTCGCCGCATCACCGACTGTGTCGCGGTGATCGACGGCGGAAAATGGCCGTATTACGTCCATGCCGGCGGCATGATATTCGGGCATCTGTTCTACAACGGCGTCGACTGGTTCGACCTGGATCGCGACGACGAGGGTAAGCCCGTCGAAAGAGCGATCGCTGTGGGGCTGAGCAAGTCGATCAAGGCCGTAGTGCTCAACCAGGCCCTCATCGGGTTGAACTTCACCAGCCTCACGGTGCTGTATCCGACCATCATCGCGAACGAACAGATGGCGGCCATGATGAGGCACGATTTCTCCAATCCTTCGTTCATGGACCGTGCCGACGTCGCCGCCAATCTGTTCGAGGCCGTGGAGACGGCGGTGGAACGCGGCGGAACCGACAAGATCATCGTTTTCGACGGCTCCTACGGATCGCTGAACGTCAGCCCGACGATGGCCGAACATCTGCTGGAATTGGCACCCGAGTGTGCCCGCGAGGTAGATGATGAGTTATTGCCAAAGTGGTTGAAGCAACGCGGGATAGACCCACCGGCGCTGCGCTGACTGCGCGTGCTTCTCTAGCGGCGAGTCACCCGCGTTGTGGCGGTTTTGAGAGGCGGACGGCCTCAACGACATGGGATCTGAGATTGTTTGAGGTCGCAGCGCGGCTTCCTTGATAGGCATCATTCCTGATCGTTGTGCGGAGCGCGCGGCGCCCGGACGCAATTGCCGGCGGGTATGGACCTCAACGCGGCCCAACGATTTCTTGGCCGTGCTGGCAGGATGCGGGAACTGACTGTGTCGCGATATCGGGATGAAACCGACTGCGACACCGCGGGTTTGGTGGTCTACGGCGCACTGCTAATGAGCTACCCGGGTTCGCCGTCGGCACCAATTGTTCGACCCAATTGACCGGCCAGCGTCTGCAGCGCCGCTACGGCTGCTGATATCGCAGTCCGGGCTTCGCTTGTGCGCGATATGAGTTCGCCGCCTGGGGTATTCCGCGCTTCGATGGCCGGTGCCACGAAGTGCCGGAACCGCCTGCGCACAGCACCTTCCGACCGGTCGATCTCCTCCGCTGCCGTGTAGGTCTGTTCGACCAGGAAGTCGACCAATTCGTCCAACTCAAGGTCGGCGCGAATCTCCCCGCTGGCCCGGCCCTCCTCCAGCACGGGGGCCATCACGTCCATCGCGGCCGCGTGCACGCGCGCGTCGTGCACGGATGTCGAGTGTTGTGCCATCAATTGGGCGATCGTGGGATCTGTCGGCAATTCACGCGAGGTATAGATCAACGCCGCCTCAATCTTCGCGAATGCCCCTGTCTTAGTCTGCATCAGCTCACGCGCGGCGGTGATATGACGCTGCGCACGAAGCATCGCCACCTGGATCAGTACCTCGGAAGCGGTGCCGAGCTGTCGAAACACCGTGGCCCGGGATACACCGGCCCGCTTGGCGATCGCTTCCATCCGAACCTCGTTGATGCCATGATCGGCGATCTCGGCATCCGCGGCCCGGATCAGGCGGGTCTTGACGGTGTCGTCATCGCTTCCGTCGACGCTCAGTACCGTCATGTGATCGCGCCGGCGACCTTCAAATCGATGAGCTCGTCGTCGTCGATCCCGATTTCACGCAACACGCAATCGGTGTGCTCGGCGAACTGCGGCGCCCGTGTCAGTGACAACGCAGCGGTGTCGAACTTCACCGGGCTGGCAACCAGCTTATGTGGGTTCCCATCGGCGTCACGCACCTCAACTATCCTGCCGTTGGCGATCAGCGATTCGTCGTTGCCGACATCCCAACCGTCCTGCACGGGCGCCCACGGTCCCGGGCCCCGCTTGAGCAACCGCTCGCACTCCTCGAATGTGCGGCCGCCGATCGCGTCGCACACGATCGCGTACGCGGCCTCCGAATTTTCGGCCAACGCCTCCAGCGTCTCGAACCGTGGGTCGTGCGCGTATTGGTCACAGCCCATCAGCCGGCAGAATTCGGGCCAGAACCGTGTCGGCTGCAGCATCGACAATTGGATGAACCGCCCATCGGACGTTCGGAAGTTACCAGTCAGCGGGTTGCACGGCGCGTGGGTCTTGCCATCCATCTTGGGCAGCGGCCCACCGGCCAGCAGCGCCATGTTCACACTGAATTGCGTAGCCCATGCGCCGACTGCCAACAGCGACACGTCCAGCACCGACGGTTTGCCAGTGACGCGCCGACCATAGAGTGCAGCAGCGACTCCGCCGGCGATGGCTAACCCGCCGATGTTGTCGCCATAGGCGCCCGCGGGCATGAACGCGGCTCGTTCGGCTTCAGACGGCGTTACCCCGTCGGCGCTACCACCGCGGGCCCAGAAGGCGGTCTCGTCGTAGGCGCCGGTGTCCTGGTCGGGACCTTCGGCGCCGTAGCCGCTGCCGGCGACGTAGATGATGTCGGGGTTGATGCGCCGAACGTCGTCGACGTCGATGTGTAGCTTCGCCCGCGCCGTGGGCAGGTAGTTGGTGAGGAGTACGTCACTTCGGCGGATCAGCTCCTCAAGGATGGGCCGCGCTTCGGCGACGGCAAGCCCCAATCCCACGCTGCGCTTGCCGCGGTTGGGCGCCTCCATGATCGGCGCGAACGAGGAGCCGGACATCCTGGCCGCTCGACTTAGGACCGCAACCAGCCCGCGCTGCCCGTCCCCGGTGATCGGGTTCTCGATCTTGATGACATCGGCGCCCCAATCCGAAAGCACGGCACCGGCGGACGGTACGAATGTGAACTGCGCGATCTCGAGGACGCGTACGCCTTCCAGCGGCCGGTCCATCAGCAGTCCCACACCAGCGGAAGCGTCTCAAGACCCAGCTGGCCGCCGGTCTCGGTGAGCTGCGCATCGGGGGCAACGCGGTAATGCGGTACCCGCTTGTGCCATTCCTCCAGCGCGATTTTCAACTCGCGTCGGGCCAGGTGTGAGCCCAAACAGCGGTGCGGCCCTGCGCCAAAACCGATGTGGTTGTTCGGCTTTCGCGTGATATCCACCGTGGTCGCGTTCGGGAATGCGGCGTCGTCGCGGGTTGCGGCGTTCAGCGGGATGTTGACCATGTCGCCGGCCTTCATCGGGCAACCCTGAATCTCAACGTCTTTCATCACCTTGCGGGCCGGTACGACGATCGCAAATGCGCGCAGGAACTCCTCGACCGCGGTGGGGATGAGGCGCGGATCTTCGACGATCTGTGTCCGGTCGTCGTCGTTGCCGGCCAGATGCAGGAAGGTCCAGCCGAGCGTGGCCGACACCGTGTCGAGGCCCGCCATGAACATCAGCAGGCAGAACGACAGCAGGTCAGCGTCGGAGACCGGCTTGCCATCGATTTCGTAGGTGAGGGCCCTGCTGACGATGTCGTCACGTGGTTGCTCACGCCGCTCGGCTATGACGGTCTGGAACCGGGCCATTACCGCCATCATCGCGGCGATCTGCTTTTCTTGAGCGCCCTCTTCGCCCCTGTCGGTGTGCAGGATGTCGTGTTCCCACTCCAGGAACTGCGCCAGCTCATCGACGGGCAGGCCCATCAACTCCAGGAAGATAGTGGTCGGGAAGCGCTGCGCGAAGTCGGCCATGAAGTCACAGGATCCGCGATCGGCAAGACCGTCGATCAATTCAATCGCGCGCAGGCGGACCGTGTCGTCCAGCCGCGCGACCGCGCCCGGCGCGAACAGTGGGCCGAGCTGACGACGCCACTGCTTGTGCTCGTCGCCGTCGAGCATCTCCGGGATCCACTTATACGGAGGGTTCGGGTCCAGTGCGACGACCACGCTGCTGGAGAAGGTTTCCGGGTCCTGCATGATCTGCAAGATCCCCTCGTAGTTGACGACGGTCCAGAACCCCGGGCCGAAGTCATTGCGAAACCAGCCATACCGTTCCCGCAACTCGTCATACGTCTTCAGCCAGGAGCCCGCGGGCTTGGCGGCGGTGTAGTCGAAATTCAGCACGGGACACCTCTCCGTGTCCCTGTCCACCGTTGTCACAGCACTCCCTCCGCGCGATTGTAGGCACAAAACGTTGCACATCTGAGACGTTCTTGCGTGAACGTATCATCATCCCGGGTGAGTGTCGAGATGCAGATCACATTTCAACGGCCTGTGCCATGACCAACTTCGGCCTGGGAGGTTGATCGAATTTGCACACCGCGTACAAGAGCTGGCACTCCGAGTGGCGCCAAGCCCGCGGTTGAGCGCCCAGACCGCATTGTGTATCGGGCTCGTCACCGAGATCGTGCCCGACGACCAGTTGCGCTCCCGCGCAGCAGAATTGGCTACTTGCGAAATGGGCTGCGTGCGGGCAAACTGCATACCTATCAAACGAAGTAAACTAGGTAGGAATAGTACTTGATCATGCCGTCCGAGGACTGGCGAACGCGGCTACAGGAGCTACTCGACGAGCGCATTCCCGCCCGGCAGACGGGCGCGGGCCAATGACGGCTCCCGTGACGCGCCGAAATCCTCGTCACCAAAGCCGGCAAGGGCTCACTGTCCGTCGGTACCACGCCACTGGAGATCAAGGAAGCCAAGCCGCTTCCGGCTAGCGACCAGGAAATGGGTCCAATGAACTCGACCAACCTACTGATCAACGCGCGGGCGATTGCCCAGCTGGCCGCTGCGCTGCCGCCCTGGTTACCGGAACGCGGCCTGACCAAGTCCTCAGACGTGACCGCGGCGTGGCTCACCAAGACCATCGGCACCAAAGCCGGAAACGCCGTCGCCTTGAGCTCAACAGAACTCGATGGCACGACCGGCACCACCGACCGCCGGCGGCTGGCCGTCGAATGGGACGACAAAGGTAAGGCCGCCGGACTACCGGCACACCTCTTCATCAAGAGTTCGCCGTTGAGCGCCAAGAACCGCGTCATGGTGGCCGCACTCGATATGGCCGTCAACGAGGTCAGGTTTTACCGCCAGGTGGCACAGCAGCTGGAGGATGTCGTTCCGAGGACGTGGTACGCCCACGCAGGCAACGGCGCCCGATTCTGCATCGTGCTCGACGACGTCGTCGCCAACGGCGCGAAGCCCTACGCATTGGCCGATCACTGCGACGTCGCGCATGCTCGTGGGCTCATCGATGCTTTCGCTCGCTTGCATTCGATATTCTGGGAGAGCCCGCGCTTCGCGAAGGATCTGGCGTGGGCGCGCCCCTGGAGTACACGCCCGGGCAACGCTGTTCTCAAGTACTTCTACAAGTGGGGCCGGGCAGGTGCGCTGAAACTCGACCGGCCGGAAACCACCGCTGCGGTACGCGCCGTCGCCGCCGCGCTGGACGCCCACATCGATGCCTACTACCGCGAATTCGAGCATGGTCCGCTCACGCTGCTGCACGGCGATTCCCATCTCGGAAACACGTTCGCCCGGCCCGACGGCACTGCCGGCCTGCTCGATTGGCAGGTGGTGTGGCGAGGGCCCGGCCTGCGGGAGGTGACCTACTGGATGGTGACGGGGCTGGAACCCGAGGTGCGCCGCGAGCACGAGCGCGACTTGCTCGAGCGCTATCTTGACGGACTGCGCCTGGGCGGCGTGAGCGAGGTGCCCTCCATCGACTCGGCGTTCGAACGGTACCGGCTCTTCGCGGCAGAGGCGTGGGACGCGGCCGCGATGACGATCGCCTGGCCGGGTCTGCAGGCACCCGAGAACATGAACGCAGGATGGCGGCGGGCCTGCGTTGCCGTGGAGGATCTCGACACCGCCGGGCTGATGACGCGGTTGTATGCCTAGGCGAACACAACGAAACACCGCCACCGAAATGCCGTTGTCGCGCAGGGCATGTAACGCTGTCAGGCTGTCTTCGTCCTGGGCGATGGCCGCTGCGGCGGACGCGAACAATGCAGGGCGCGCGGCAGTACGCGGCGGCCAGCTTCGCAAGTCGACGAAGGTAACGCACGTGTTCGGCGGGGGAGAGTCTCACGCGGTCGATGACCGTGTCCGATGGCAGAGGCCAGCGCCGACGCGGTACGCAACGGCGAATAAATGCGGGCACGGGATGCATCGAATTGGGTTCCGACCGCGGCGTCGATCAATACCGCGGCGGGGGCGCGCTCAACGCGGAGGGCAGCGAGTTCGGCGACGGTTTGCCGCCCGTGCTGCGACCGACGGGCACCGCCCGTTCGATGGCCAACTCATCAACGGTCTCCCGACCCCGACGCATTGCCCAGAGTGGCTCATCTGATTGATCTCTGGACTGCTGGTGACTACGACATCGATCTCCGGCGACGAAGTGGCGGAACGCCGCCTGCCCATGCATTTCGTCCGATGAGTTCCCTTTGTCCAGTTACACTTTGAGCACGATTCCCTGGGTGAGCGCGACGATGATGGCGAGGATGATGACAAAGGCGAGGCTGCCGAGCAGCAGTGCTGCAGTCTCTCGCCACAGGCCCGCCTCCGTCGGAGGCGGCAGAAAGAACTCGGGAGGAAGGTCTTTCATGTTGACGCGGCGCTGTGGGTTCGTGGGCACGAGGCTGGCTCCTTCAGATCACGGAACGTAGGGGCTGTCGACACCGCTCAGTGCGCGAAATAGCACCAACGGCACGGCGAGTACACAAAAGCTGACCTGGAAACAGACGAACCAGGCGCCCAAGCGCATTAGCTCGAATTTCCAACGGGCGATGGTGACTTCGTAGTTGAGGTAGTCGTCGAACTCCTGTTGTTTGGTTTTGACCACAGGTCGCGCGGCCACCTCCACGGCGATGCCGGCGCCGGCGCCCTCGGCGGCCGCCGGCGGCGGAGCGACTTTGGGTACGGTGAACCGTTGCAGGCGGCAGAACCGCTCCAGATGGTTGAGGCCACGGATGGGTGGCTTGCCGGCCCAGTAAGCGATGAGGTTGGGCCAGACGCACATCAGCCCGATGGTCCACACCAAGGTGATGCGCCCACCGTTGGGCCACTCCAGAACGGGACCGATGCCAGGGTCATAGGTCCACCAGCCCATAGCTGTGGCGGCGCCTTCCACGACGAAGTCCCACACATAGTTCACCGGAATAGCCAGTACTAGAAGTGATTTGAGCATGGTCCAGCCGGTACGCGAGGCCACCAGCTGGCTCAGCCACAACACCAAAATCGCGTGCACTCCCCAGTAGACGGAGTAGGCGAATGGCATGAACAGTGGATCGTTGGGTGTCTTCAGCGGCAGCCAATCCAGCAGATGGTGCCGGGCAAAGGCGGGGCTGTAGAACAACATCTGGCCCCAGTCGCCCACCGTTTCCATCCAGTAGATCGCCATGCTGTTGAACAGGAATAGAAAGCCCCAGGTGAACCGGCGGCGACGGATCACATCGGCGACCGCCAGCACGATGAAAACGCTTCCCACGATGGGGATTACCCAATTGAAGAACCACACCCCGGCAGGCATCAGCGTGGATGGGGGAACCTGTTCGGCGCCTGCCATAACCAATCTCATGCCACCTGCCAGCCCGCGAATATAGTGAAGCAAGCTTTACTACTTTTGGCCCGCGATGTCAACGGCCAAGCGCACGAGGCGCTACTCTGCCGTAATGCGAGGGACAGCGGAAGGCGGCAGCCAGCGGTCGCGTCGGGACGCCCAGGTGGATTACCGCGCTATCGAAGAGTTCGTCACCGAGTCGTTGCAACGCCACGCCATCGATTTCGGCGAGTGGATGGCCGCAACAAGCAGTCGACGTGCTCATGCTCGTGGTTACGGCACCCTGCGGCGCGTGCACAATCGAGTCTTGGTGCACCTGCGCCTCGACGGCAGCAGAATCGTGGATATCGCTCGTGCTGAGGGCGTCTCGAAGACGGCAATCGGGCAACTGGTCACTGAGCTCGAGCAACTCGGATTCGTTGAGCGCCGCGCGGATCCGGCCGACGGCCGAGCCAAAAAGGTGTTCTACACCCGCAAGGGGCTTGAAATGCTTGATCAGGCCCGCTCGATTGGGGAGACCATAAACGCTGACCTCGTTGCCGTATTGGGCCAGCGCAAGTTCGACCAGCTTGCGAAGTTGCTCGCCGAAGCCGTCCACGCGATGGACCGTGTGGATCCTCGCTGAGGGCCACGACAACTCGGCCGCAACTAGAGAAGGGCACTTGACTATTACGAGTGGCTTGTGTTCCGTTAATTGCGATGGTGGTCATCAGGATCGGGCTGGCGCTTGCCGAACAGTACGGGCTCAAGGATCTGACCCGGGTACAGCTTGACAGCCCTCCCGCCGAGCGCCAACAGTTCTACGACGTCGTCCTGGCGCAACTCAAGGACATCATCGTCCCCGGCATCGACGATCCCTTCGTGGCCTTGCGCGCAAAGGGATTGGCCCGCATTGTCAAATACCTCGGTGCGGCGGATCGGTCCAGCGCTGGGTTAGCGCAATCAGTCTGGACGTCGAGACAGAGGACGGCGACCGGATCAGTGGTCGCGCCACGGCAGTGAGTCGATTGCTGCTCTCGATCGGCAATCACCTCTGCGTGTCTAGCCTGTTGGATTGGAATGTTGACGGCGACTGGATGGCGGGTGAAGACCAGGACGTGTGGCCGATCCCGGAATGGCGACTTGAGCGCGCCGCCAGCAGGCACCCGGGGCAGTCGTAGCGGGCGGTGCGCGGGGAGGGGACCCGCTCGCATCAGCCGAGGTCTGCGGCGAACTCGATCGCCGGCACCGTCGAGTACCTCATGGTGCCCTCGGCCGCCATGGGCCGAGACATCCCGGTGGCCTACCAGTCGGGTGGCCCACACGCCGCGGTCGGGTCTGTCGAACGCGTTCGGCTTCCCACGAGCCGGGCCGCCCGGCAAGGATGGTTTCGATGCCGCCGGCGTTTGGCGGCGGGCCGGCCAGGGCGAGTGTGACGACGGTTGCTCACTCATCGGGCCGCCTGAGATAGCGTGTGCGAGGTGGATGCGCTGACGCACATGGGTCGCCCGAGTGGAGCGGACGGCGACCAGACGATGCGGCGAATACGCCAGGCGACCATGCATCACATCGCAGAAGCCGGCTACGCCAATGCGACGATGAAGGGTATTGCGCGCACGGCGGGCGTCACCAGCGCGGCGATCTACCACTACTACCCTTCGAAGGAAGCCCTCGTCATCGATGCGCTGGAGTCGATTCTCGACGAGATGATCGCTCGCCTCCGACTGGCTGCCGACCGTAGGACCGGTCTGATCGCGCGACTGACGTCGGTTCTCGAAGAAGCGATCACCTGTACCCAGGTCTATCCCGACGCGACGCGTTTCGAGTCCAGTCTGTCCTTCGAACCGGACCGCCATCCCGACCTCGCGGCTGTTCGCGCCAAGCGGCGGCGGGAAGAGGAGGGTCTCTACCGGCAGTTGGTCGGGGACGCGATCGTCGCGGGAGAACTGGCCACCGACGCCGATGTTCAAGCCATCGTCGACACGATTACTTCCCTGTCGTGGGGTCTTACGTACCTCTCGGCCACCGAACCGGCTGAGCGGCATCGACGGGCGGTGCGTGCGGTCGAAGGAATTCTGGCTCGAGGGCTTCCCATCATCGCCGACTAGTAGCTACTTGACAGGGCCCAGCGTTTCGCGCAAAACTAACTCAACGATTAGTTAGTGGCTTCGGTCACATCAGTGGATTGGAGCAATCGTTGACGACATTTGCCGACCCGGCGTCTGCATCGATGCCGGCAGCTGCGCAGACGTGGGCGATCGTCGATCCGAAACGGGTGCCCACCGAGCGCTACTTCTCAACGGAGCTCGCCATGCTGGAGAAGGACCGTCTGTGGACGCGGACCTGGCAGTTCGCGTGCCGACTCGACGAGATCCCTCGACCCGGCGACTTCACCGAGTACGAAATCGCCGATCAGTCCATTCTGATCGTGCGGGTCGACGACAGCACCGTGAAGGCGTACTTCAACGCGTGTAGGCATCGCGCCACGGCCCTCGGGGAGGGGGCGGGAACTTTCTACGGCGGACAGATCGTCTGCCCGTATCACGGCTGGCGCTGGAATCTCGAGGGTAAGAGCACCTACGTGTACGCGCGGCAGGGGTTTACTCCGGCCTGCCTCGACCCGGAGTTGTTGCGATTGCGCGAATGTCGAGTGGGAATTCTCTTCGGGCTGGTCTTCGTCAACATGAACCCCGACGCGACGCCGCTCGAGATCGAGTTCGCCGAGATCGCGGAAACGTTGGCTCCCATCGGTTTCGATCGAATGAGCGTGCGTTGGTGGCGATCCATCAAGCTGCCCGCCAACTGGAAGATGGCCCAGGAGGCATTCCTCGAGGCTTATCACGTCATGCAGGCGCACCCCTCGTTGTCCATGGGGGCGGCGGACGACGACTACGACCTCGATGCGATGTCGGCGGGGTTCGAGACCTTCGCCGGGGGGCATTCCCATGCCCTGCCTGCACCCGGTATGGACTCGCCGGTGAAGGGCATGAGCTTCAACGACTACTTCCTGCAGTTCAACAATGCGCTCTACGTAGGCACCGACGCCTATACGACGGCACGTGAGATGTTCGTTCAGCAGGGACTGATCGAACGTGACATCGCAGAAGGTGAACTACCGCTGGCGTTCTTCGGTGCCCTTTACGAATACGCTCAGGGTGCCGGCATTCCACTGCCGCCACCAGCCACGAATACGGCTGGCTTTGCCCACGTCTTTCCGAATCTGACGTTCCTTCCGGCCTACGGCAATTCGATTGCCTATCGGGTGCGGCCCGATGCGAACGATCCGGAATCGTGCATCTTCGAAGTCTGGGCACTGCAGATTCCGGGCACGGAGGAGGAGGGTGAGGCTGAGCGACCGACGTGCGAGCGACTCGATGACATCGACCAGTGGCCCCAGATCTTCGCCGAGGACTTTCGGAACATCGTGCGGCAGCAGAAGGGCGTACGCACGCACGGTCTGGACGACCTCATCATGTCCGAGAAGTACGAAGCCATGATCGTGAACAGTCACGCCACGGTCGACGAGTACCTTTCCGGGAATCGATGACCGCGCGGGTGCGCGTGGAGCCGGCGGGAGTCGAATTCGGCGTGAATCCCGGTGACACCGTCTTTCGGGCGGCAGCCGAGGCCGGCTTCACTTGGCCAACCGTGTGTTTTGGCGGGGCGCGGTGTACGGCGTGCGCGCTGACCGTGCTCAGTGGCCACAACCGGATCAACCCGCCGGGTCGCGATGAGCAGATCGTGCTCGCGCAGCTGGCGGCGCGTCGGCGGCGCACTACGTTGCGCGATGTCCGCCTCGCATGCCGAATGACGGTGAGCGGCGATGTCGTGGTGGAGAAGAAGGGCGTCAAACCGGTGGAGGTCGACAATGGGTAGCGACGAATTCGACGTGATAGTGGTCGGTTTTGGGTGCGCCGGGGCGTGTGCGGCCATTACCGCCGCCGACGCGGGGGCGTCGGTGCTCATTCTCGACCGCGGCTACGGGGGCGGTTCCACCTATCACTCGGGCGGAGTCGTGTATGCCGGCGCGGGAACCGCTCCGCAGCTGGAGGCGGGAATCGAGGACACCGCGGAGGATACGTTCTCCTACCTGCGTGCCGAGATAGGCGACGTGGTGAGCGATGCGACGCTGCGCCGGTTCGCACGAGGCGGCCCCGAGATGATCGACTGGCTGCAATGTCAGGGGCTCGAGTTCGAGGGTTCGGTGTGTCCCTACAAGACCTCGTATCCGACGAATCGACACTATCTCTACTACTCGGGCAACGAGCTGGTGTCGGAGCGAGCGGCCGTTGCCGCGCCCGCACCGCGTGGTCATCGTCACCACGCCAAGAACTTCTCCGGTGCAGCGTTCTTCAATCAGTTGCGAGATACGGCGCTCGCCAAGGGTGTCTCCTTCCGCCCGATGGCGGAAGTCGAACGACTCGTGCTCGACGATGCCGGTCGAGTCTCGGGTGTCGAGTTCCTGGCCCCGTCGGTCTCGCTGGGAAAACGACACGAAGCGATGTTCCAACTCGCCGCGAAGCTGTCGATCTACTACCCGCCGGTTGGCCGACGTCTCACCGCAATCGTGGAGCGCAAGCGCCGAGCTGTCAGCGAGCGCCGGAGTGCGCGCGCCCGCAGCGCCGTCATCCTGACGACCGGCGGCCACGCGTTCAATCGCAGGCTGGTTGCCGAGCACGCCCCAGCGTGGGCTGACCTGCCGCCGCTGGGCACCATCGGCGACGACGGTGCGGCAATGCGATTGGCGGCACCGCTCAACGCCAAAACCGATTACCTGCAATCGATGTCAGGATGGCGGTTCATCTCGCCGCCATCCTCGTTCATGGCAGGGATCGTGGTGAATCGCCATGGGGAGCGGTTCGTGAACGAACAGCTCTACGGTGCGACGATGGCCAAGCCGTTGGTGGAAGAGCACGAGGCCACGGGGTACCTGATCATGGACGCATCGACCTGGCGTGCGGCCAAGGCCAACCTGCGGCAGCAGACGGCGTTCTTCCACGCGCCGCAAATGATGTATCTGTTCGGCCCCGCCGGCCACAAGCGCGCCGCCACCCTCGCCGGGCTCGCCGACAAACTGGGGATGAATGTTGCCGGGCTTGCCAAGACGGTTGCGGATCACAACGCCGCAATCGATGTCGGTCGGCCGGACGAATTCGGGAAGAGCGACGAGTTCCGCTGCCCGCTGCGGGAAGCGCCGTTCTATGCCATCGACATCTCCTTCGGCAATCAGCCGGCCTTTCCCGCCATGTTCATTTCATTGGGCGGGCTGGTCGTCGACGAATCGACCGGTGAAGTCGTCGACTCCGCTGGAGCGCCCATCACCGGCCTGTACGCGGCGGGTCGAAGCGCAGTTGGTCTGTGCAGTGGTTCGTACGTGTCCGGGCTCTCCCTCGCCGACGCGGTGTTCTCGGGTCGACGTGCCGGCGCTCACGCGGCCGAAGCCGCCGCGAAGACGAAAAGAGCAGCCGCGGAATGACCTTCGTCAGCAACGGAAACGGATTGGAGACCGATTAGATGACTTCGAGCGACGTAACTACCGCAGCACCAGATGCCGAAACTCAGCGCGAGATGTACCGCGACGCCGTGCGCATCAAGCTCTTCGACGAGCGTTACCTCGCGTTGATGAAGAGCGGTGCGATCGGCGGCATGTACTACTCGCCGCGTGGCCAGGAGTTCTGCGCAGTGTCGGTGGCGGCGAACCTGCGGCCGGACGACTACGTCGTCACCATCTATCGCGGTCTGCACGATCAGATCGCAAAGGGCGTTCCTCTTCGGGAACTCTGGGCCGAATACCTCGGAAAGTCAACGGGGTCGTGTGGCGGTAAGGGCGGACCCATGCACGTCACCGCCCCCGACTACGGCCTGATGGTCACAACCGGAGTGGTGGGGTCGGGCATCCCGATTGCGAACGGTTTGGCGCTGTCGGCGCACATGCTCGGTCAGGATCGGGTGACGGTGGTCAACTTCGGTGACGGTGCAACGAACATCGGTGCCTTCCACGAATCGCTCAACTTGGCCTCGATCTGGCGACTGCCGGTCGTGTTCGTCTGCCAGAACAACCAGTACGCCGAGTACACCCCGCTCGCCAAGGGCACCGCGCTCTCGCGGATCAGTGACCGTGCCGCCAGCTACTCCATGCCGGGGGTGACCGTTGATGGGAACGACCCGGTGGCCCTCTACCGCGTGGCGGGTGACGCCATCGAACGCGCACGAAGTGGGGGAGGCCCCACGTTGATCGAAGCGCTCACGTACCGCTTCAACGGACACGTGATCGGGGATCAACAGGTCTACATCCCCAAGGACGAACTGGCACGCGCGATCGCCGACGATCCCGTGGTCAAGTACCGGCGGCAGCTCATCGACGCCGGGCTCGTCGCCGAAGCCGACCTCGATCGGATCGAAGCGGACGCCGCCGCGGAGGTTGCCGACGCGGCGGAGTTCGCGATGAACTCGCCGTGGCCTGCGCCCGAATCCCAAGCCACCGACGTTTATGCAAAGGAGACCGTCGGATGACCGTTCAGGATGAACACATCGAAGTGACCACCAAGACAATGGGATTCGTGCAGGCCATCAACTCGGCTCTGGACATCGCGCTCGGGTCGGACCCGACCGTCTTCGCGCTGGGCGAGGACATTCAGGAGCCGGGCGGTGGCGGGTTCGGTGTGCACAAGGGACTCGGCGCGAAGTACGGCGAGAATCGCGTTCGTCCGACACCGATCTCCGAGCAGGCGATCATGGGCGCCGCCATCGGCGCGGCGATCGGGGGCATGCGACCGGTCGCCGAGATCATGCTCATGAACTTCGTGCACGTGTGCGCCGATCAACTGATCAATCACGCGGCGAAGCTGAGGTACATGTCGGGTGGACGTACGCCGGTGCCAATCACCGTGCGTACCGCGACCGGCACCGGCGGCGGCTTCGGCGCTCAACATTCCGACATGCTGGAGGCTATCCTCGTCCACAGTCCCGGGCTGAAGGTCGTCGTCCCGAGCAACCCCGCCGATGCCAAGGGGCTACTGCTGTCAGCCATCTTCGACGACGATCCCTGCGTCTTCGTCGAGATGACCGGCCTGTACTTCTCTGCGAAGGGCGACGTTCCCGTCGGCGATCATCGAATACCCCTGGGGCAGGCGAAGATCGCGCGGCCGGGTACCGACGTGACCATCCTGACCTATGGTCGGCAGGTCGTCGACAGCCTGCTCGCCGCCGAGACTCTCAGCGGTCACGGCATCGACGTCGAGGTCGTCGATCTGCGGACACTTCAGCCATTGGACACCGACACGATCCTGGCGTCGGTGGCCAAGACGGGACGTGCCGTCGTCGTCCACGAAGCCGTACGGCGCAACGGGTTCGGTGCTGAACTGGCAGCCCTGCTCCAGGAGGAGCTCTGGGGTCGACTAGCAGGGCCGGTCGTTCGCGTGACCGCCCCCAATACGCCTGTGCCCTACGCGTCGACGCTCGAGCAGGCATACCTTCCCGGACCCGAGAAGATCACCGCTGCGGCACGACGACTGATGAAGGGCTGACATGGCGATCGAACTGAAGATGCCTCAGCTAGGTGTCACGATGACCGAAGGTGAGATCACCGCGTGGTATGTCCAGAACGGTGCCACGGTCGAAGAAGGTGAGCTGTTGTACACGGTGGCAACGGACAAGACCGAAACCGACATCGAATCACCGGCCGCGGGCGTGTTGGAGGTCATCGGTGAAGTCGACACCACCTATCCCGTGGGATCGGTCGTCGGTCGGCTGGTATGACGCGAGACACGGCTCGGCTCACCGCGGGACCGCTGTTCAAAGTGCCTGCACACGCCATGGCGGCTGCTCAACTCACTGCCCCTGAAGAGTTCGGCGTCGATTCGATGTCGTTCTACGTGCAAGCACGAAGTGCAGTGCTGGGGGAAGCGGAACCGGGGGTGGTGGCCGCCGCGTTCGTGTGGTTGCAGCCCGACCTGATCCGCCGCGCCCTCGCTGAAGCCCGTGCCGTCATCTCGACGGAGGTGGCGGAATCACACTGGCGTGCGGCGATGCACCGTTGGGCCATCGAGCATCTATCCGACCTCCCCGACATGACCCGACTCGCAGACGTCCTGCGCCGTTGCGTCGTGCAGGCGGACGGTGCGCAGGCACCGATATTCTCCGGATGGCGCGCTCTGGACACTCCGCTGGACCCTGCGGCTGAGGTCTTACACCATATGTATGCCCTGCGCGAACTACGAAGCTCCTTGCATGCGTGCGCCGTACTCGCCCAGGCGATCTCGCCGCGAGAAGCAGTCGCCATCCGGACTCCGTGGCTATTGGAAGTGTTCGGTTGGTCGTCGGAACCATCACCGAGTCTCGTGGTGCCGCGATGGGAGGCAGCGGAACGGGCTACGGATCTGATGATGGAGCGTGTATTCGAGGGACTCGATTCCGGTGAGAGCGCCGACCTGATCGAAGGTCTCGAACGTGTGCTGGCTCATACCGGCTCATTATGGAGTGACGATCCCTCGTCACCGGCTACCGTGCCGCAACAGCCGACTGCACCCTCGTGACGACGACGGACTCCTCTGCCGCGCGGCAGGATCGCTTGCGCAGGCACTGGTACGACGCGGGATGGTTCGGTTCGCGGACGGTCGTCGACGCGTTCCGCGAGGGGGCACGGTTGCACGGCGAGACCCCGGTGGTGTTCATCACGGACCGGACCGCGGTAACCACGAATGTCCGCCAGCTCCACGATGCCGCGCAGAGGGCGGCAGCGGGTCTACAGGGGCTTGGTGTCCGGCCCGGCGACGTCGTCGCCGTGCAACTGACGAACCGGATCGAATGCGCCGTCGCCTACCAGGCGGTGCTGCTGTGCGGCGGTGTGCTCGCGCCGATCGTTCACGTCTACGGGCCGCACGAGGTCGGATTCATCCTTGCCGAGTCGCAGGCGAAGGCACTCGTCATGCCTTCTCGATTCCGCACCACCGACTACCTCGGCCGCATCGAGGCCTATCTGAGGATCAACACACTCGAGAACGTCGTCGTGGTGGACGGCGACGACGACGCAGATTACGTGAGCTGGAATCACATCGCCTCGGCGAACGCGGACTTGCTCCCGGCTAACCCCGACTCTGACGACGTCTGCGTCCTGCTGTACACATCCGGAACGACATCAGCTCCCAAAGGTGTTCAACACAGCCATAATTCGCTGCTCGCAGAACAACGAACCCTGCCGCATGTGATAGCTCCGCGATCGGATGATCGACAACTGGTCACGTTCCCGCCGGGCCACGCGGCGGGGGTGGGTTCGATGCTGCGGCCGTCGCTGTCGGGCCTTCGATCGGTGTTCCTCGACGGTTGGGACGCCGATCACGCCGCCGACGTCATCGAGCAGTACGCGATCACGTCGACAGCGGGTGCTCCCTTCCATCTCGACGCCCTCCTCGGTGTTGCGGGGAAATACCGTCGGATCTCCACGCTTCGAGAATTCCTCGTCGGCGCTGCAGGCGTCAGCGAAGAACTCGGCAGGCGCGCGCAAGCCGTCGGCATCAACTCCTACCGCTGTTACGGTCTGACCGAACATCCGACGGTGTCAGCCGGACGGTTCGACGATCCGGAGATCTCGCGTCTGACCACTGACGGTCGACCGCTGCCAGGCTCGGCGGTCCGCATCATCACCAGCGGAGGTGACGATGCACCCGCAGGTTCCCAGGGCGAGGTCGTCGTGCGTGGACCTGACCAGTTCATCGGATATCGAGATCCCGCGCTGGACGCCGACGTGTTCACCGCCGATGACTGGTTCCGCACGGGCGACCTCGGTTATCTCGATCCTGACGGGCGACTCGTGATCACCGACCGTATGAAGGACGTGATCATCCGCGGCGGGGAGACCATCTCGTCCGCTCAGGTCGAAGACGTGCTTCAGGCGCATCCCCTGGTGGTGGAGGCGGCCGCCGTGCCCGTCGCGCATCCGCGCTACGGAGACGTCGTCGGTGCGGTCGTCGTCCTCCAAGACGGTGTGACCATCGATTTGGCTGACATACGTGCGCACTTCGCCGCAGCTGGCTTGGCGAAGCAGAAGACGCCCGAGCGGTTGGCGTTCGTCGAAGCCTTGCCTCGCACCCCGTTGGGCAAGGTCCGCAAGGCTGACCTCCGTGGCATCCACTTCGTCGGTGAATGATGTCGACAGCAGGTCACAAACGGTTGGTTGGCGTAGTTGGTCGACGACAGCGGATGGCGATGGTGATTCTCGCGCGCTGCCAGTGGCGTCAGAGGATCGATCTTCGTGCGATGACAACTCCAGATGCCCAGGTCAACACTGACATGGACGTAGAGACATTAGAGGCGCTTGCGCGCATTTGGCGGCCGAATCGACGAGAAGCAGTAGTCGGTGATTGGTGCTCAGAGCGAGCTGCCCGTGCCGCGCTGATCGCAACGCGAGTTCTCACCGGCTCGGAATCGCCGTACGTTCCGTAGCCGTCAGAGGACGGGTCACGCACCGGCGCCATACCAACTTGACGTCAACGACACGGCTCGATTTCAGGGGATGTAGATGCTGTCGCTGCCGGTGAGTACGCGCATCAGGAGGAGTGGAACGATGAGCAAGATGAAGAAGCTGACTTGGAAGACGACGAACCAGGCTCCGAGACGGGCCAGTTCGAACTTCCAACGCGGAATGACGACCTCATAGTTGAGCCGAGCGTCGAACTCCTGCTGCTTCGTATTCACCTTGCTCGCAACGAGAGTACTGCCGGGTGGCACGGCGAGTGTGGGAAGCTCGCCTATCGGCTTGGGGCGCGTGAACCGTTGCAGCCCGAAGAATCGCTCGAAGTGGTTGAGCCCATGGATCGGTGGTTTGCCAGCCCAGTAGGCGATGAGATTCGGCCACACGCACATCAGCCCGACCGTCCACAGAAGGGTCACCTGCCCCTTGCCCTCGAATGCAAGCACGGGGCCGATGCCCGGGTCATATGTCCACCAACCCATCGCCGCGGCAATGCCCTCGAACAGCATGTCCCATACGTAGTTCACTGGAATGGCCAGAACGAGCACGGCTTTGAGCATGCTCCAGTTGAATCGCTTCATCAGTAGCTGCCCGAGGTATAGCAGGGCCGCTGCGTGCACGGTCCAGTAGATCGCATACGAGAAGGGCATGAAGAGCGGATCGTTGGGTGTCTTCAACGGGAGCCACGCCAGCAGATGGTGCTGGGCGAACGCGGGACTGTATATCAGATGCTGCCCCCAGTCGCCGACGGTCTCCATCCAGTACACGAGAAGGCTATTGATGAGGAATAGGAACGCCCACGTGAATCGTCGGCGACGCACGGTGTCGAGTATGGCGAGCGCGATGATGACCGTCCCGAGGATGGGGAACGCCCAGTCGAATACCCAGGTGTAGCTGGGGTCTACCAGGCCGGGGGGAGTCGGCGCCGCAGCGTGATTCATTGATGAGATCCTCTCCGAATGGAATTCGCCGACAACGGGCCAGCGGCCGGCTCGGTGGCGGTGTTTTGATAGAACTCAACGGCTTCGCGAATCGCCTCCGTAACCGGTCGCGGCTTCCAGCCGAGTTCCTCGACGGCTTTTCGGTGATCCAGTGGTGGAAGCGTGTGGTTGAGCCGCACGCTCTCGCGAGTCAGCATGACGTCGCGGCGAAGAACGCTCGCGCACACTTCTCCGACGAAGCCGAGGCTGTAAAGGATCCATCGGGGGATACCGACGCTTGGGGGCCTGCGGCCGCCGGCCTGCGCGGCGACGGCGTAGAGGTCTTTCGAGGACATGAAGCGTTCGGAGATGATGTAGCGCTCACCAATTCGGCCCTTCTCGGCGGCGAGTAGGAAGGCCTCAGCGGCATCCGCGATACCCACGACCTCCGTCGTGATGCCGGAGAGGTAGCACGGCATCCGTCCCGATGCGATGGCAGCCACGATCGCGCCGTGAGGGGTCGGCTGGTAGTCGCCCGCGCCGTACGTGTTGGCGACACAGAGGATCACGGCGGGCAGGCCCCGGCGATGGACCGCATCGAGAATCACGGTTTCGGCGAGCACTCGCGACAGCACGTAGGGCCCGCAGTCGTGAAATCGATCGAACTTGCTGTCCTCGGATTGCGGAGGGCCGGCCGCGTCACCCGAAATCGTCGCGATCGAGCTGGTGAAGACAAACCTGCCAACCGCGGTCTCGCAGGCAACGTCGACCACCGTACGCAGACCATCGACATTCGTCCTGAAGATCGGCGCGGGGTCGCGGAGCCACGAGCGCGGTTCGACCACGCAGTAGTACACCTCGTCGCATCCCGACATCGCGGACCGCAGTGCGTCTGTATCGAAGATGTCCCCGTAGAACGTCGTTATAGGAAGTCCGGCGATGGCGCGCGTAGAACTGGTCGTCCGAAGCAAGACGCGCACGTCGTCGCCGCGCGCGAGCAGTCTCTTTACGACGTGCGAGCCGAGAAACCCGCTAGCGCCGATCACTAGGCTTCGGGTCATCCGGCATCCCTTTCCGCCCCGGGGCGCTTTATGGCTTGGATCACAAACTAATTGATCAATTAATTCTTGTCCAGAACGCGCGTCCTCGACGTTCGAACCGGCACACCGCAATCGGTGCGGAAGTGAGCTGAGGTGTGGCTGACGCTTGCTGGGCATACTTGTGCAAAAGCATCGATTTGACCATGCTCCAGCCGAACCGCGAAGACACCCACTGACTCAGCCGTAAGACCAGGAGTGCGTGCGCCCCCAGTAGACCGCGTAGGCGAACGGCATTAACAGCGGGTCGTTCGGCGTCTTGAGCGGCAGCCAGTCCAGCAGATGGTGTTCGGCGAAAGCAGGGCTGTAAAACTGCAGCTGACCCCAGTCGCCGATCGTTCTCCATCCAGTACATCGCCAAGGTGTTGAACAGGAATAAGAAACCCCACGTCAGCCTGCGTCGGCGGATCACATCGGCGATCGCCAGCGCGATGAAGATGCCTCCGGCGGCGGGGATGACCCAGTTGAAGAACCACACGCCGGCCGGATCCACAACTGCAGGAGGTACCGGCGTTTCTGCCACCAAGATCGCCAACCAGGCCTCCGCTGATGGAGACGACAAATGTACAGATATTTAGCCTATTGTTCTCCCTACGCTCGGTGTCGAGGGATCATCGAGTCGACGACGGTTGCGAAGGTCAGGGAAGCGTTTGCACAAACCATGCCACTGCCCGATCTGGTACTCGTCCACGGTGGCGAACATGCCGCCGACTGCTGGGATCTCACTGTTGCCGAGTTGCGAAGGCAGGCGCCGGAGTTGCGGGTGCTGGCAGTCGATCTGCCGGGTCGCGGGCGCAAGCCAGGCGATCTGGCGACAGCCACCATCGCGGACTGGGTGGACTCGATATTCACCGACATCGAGGAGGCGGGACTCGGCGACGTCGTCGTCGTCGGTCACTCTATGGCTGGGGTGACGGTGCCGGGCGTAGTCGCCCGGCTCGGATCATCGAGGGTACGCGAGATGATCTTGGTGGCCGCGTTCGTTCCGCCGCAGGGGTCGGCCATCGTGGACACCCTGGCGGGTCCATTGGCCTGGTTTGCCCGTCGCGGCGCGAGGATCGGCAAGCCGATGAAGGTACCTGCGGCCGCGGCGCGATTTGCCTTCTGCAACGGGATGACATGCGAGCAGCGTAAGTTCACGCTGTCTCGTCTGTACACGGAATCCGTGCGCATACCAACCGAGCCTGTCGATCGCAGCGATATGCCCGATGAAGTGCCCCGGACGTGGATCATGACGACACGCGACCGGGCACTGTCAATCCAATCTCAGCAAGACAGCATCGCCGCGCTGGGCGGCGTTGACAAATTGATCACTGTCCCAGCGTGTCACGACGTAATGATCAGTGATCCAAAGACGTTGGCGCGCATCCTCGTTGAACGCTGCCAGTCGAAGCAATAGGTCCGACTATGCCGAATAATCGCCGTTGCGGTATCGAGGGTCCTCGACAGCGATGCAAGCGCGGCTTCCCTGATCGGCACCATTTCTTACTTTGGTGGTGCGGAGATCATCGCCATCTCGTGGTTGGCTCCCTTCGGCCGTGCGATGTACGTCCAATTCCATCCCGATATGTATCGGCTTCCCCCGTGCGGTCCTCGCGGCCACGGATGGCGGCTCGCGGGTCGTTGCCCCTGTCGGGTACGTGATGTATTACGTGCTGCCATCGCTGATCGGCTGACATGACATATCTAGCTCGGCAACCTAGATCACTTAGTTGACTATGTTTAGTAGGCCTGGGATGCTCAGTAGCGAGCAGTTTCAGGCGCAAGCAGCAGCGAGGGGCGCGGTCGATGGCGCAGACCACTGATCCGAAGTCAACGGAGGATCGTCGATCGGCTGAATCCACGTCAACGTTGCATGCAAGAGATTGGTTGCGATGAGCAGCAAATGGGCGCAGCGCCTGGGTGTGTGGAGCATTGCCGAGCGGTTCGCTGACCTTCCCGCGATCGTCCACTCACCGTCGACTGGGACAGTAACCTTCAGTCAGCTAGTCGCACGGGCGCACCAACTGGTGCATGCCATGCGCTCGGCAGGTATTGGGGACGGCGACACCGTAGCCATCGCGCTGCCCAACGATGTCGACATCGTGGTGTGGCAGCTCGCCGGCAGCGAGGCCGGCTGGCGTTATTACACAATCGGACCGTCGCTTCCCGCAGACGAGCTCACCGAAATTTTCCACCATTCCGGCGCCAAGGCCTTTGTCGCTCACGTCGATAACGCTGTGAATTCAGCGGCCGCCGGTGGGCCGGTTGTTCGCGTCAGCGTAGGTGGCGCCATCGAGGGCTTCACCACGCAGGACGACTTGGTGCAAAGCCAGTCCGACAGTGTGCCGCCGAACCGCCGGACGGGTTCGCAGTTGGTCTACACCTCGGGCACGACGGGGAAGAAAAAGGCCATCGAACATCCGTTGCCTACGGTCGGGCCCGACGATGCCGCCGATGCGATGAAAACGTTTGGACAGGCCTTCGCCTTCGAGCCGCTCAGCGGGGCTCACCTGGTGTCCGCGGGTATGCACCATGGCGGATGTCGGGCGTTCTACATGGGTGCGCTCAACGTGGGGCAGGGGCTTGTCATCATGGCCAAGTTCGATGCGGAAGAAACCCTCGCCCTGATCGAACGGTATTCGATCACAACGGCGTATATGGTGCCGACACAGTTTGTCCGCCTTCTGCGACTTCCGGAAGCGACGCAAGCCAAGTACCGCCTCGACAGTCTGCGCTCGGTCGTGCATTCGGCGGCGCCGTGTCCACGAGACATCAAGCAGCAGATGATGGACTGGTGGGGACCCGTGATTTGGGAAACCTACGGTGGAACAGAGGGCGCGGCCACCATTGCCAAACCTCGGAGGTGGTTGGAGAAGCCGGGAACGGTGGGCCGCGCCATCAGAGGCATGCGGGTGCATATTCTCGACGATGACGGAAATGAGCTGCCCGCCAACGTCGCCGGCATGGTCTACCTCGAGCCCGATGGCGAGAGCTTCAACTACTACCGCGATGAAGAGCAGACCGCACAGACGTACCGCGGGCGCAGCTTCACGCTCGGCGACATCGGATATCTTGACGAGGACGGGTATTTGTTCATCGTCGATCGCAAGAAGGACATGATCATCAGCGGCGGGGTGAACGTATACCCCGCCGAGATCGAGGCCGTTCTGGTGTCGCATCCAGGTGTCGCGGACGCGGCAGTCATCGGAATGCCAGATCCGGAGTGGGGTGAGACGGTGTGTGCCTTGATACAGCTAGCTGAAGGGGGCACTGAATCTGAGGCCTTCGCTCAGGAACTGACGTCCTTTGTGCGAGGGCGTCTGGATTCGTACAAATGCCCGCGGCGCATCTTGTTTCGCGATCGACTGCCGCGAACCGATACGGGAAAGTTGCTGAAACGTCAACTGCGCGAAGAGGTGCCGAACGGTCGATTGGAGCAACAGCTGTGGCGGCGCGAGGCGTAGTTTGGATCGGTGGCTTGGGCTGATCTGACGGTGTCGACGCGGTACGATCAGCAATCGCTGATCATGTCACCGCCCCGTCGATCTTGAGTTGGAGCGGTTGTCGTCAGTGAAGCCTGCTTCCCGCAGTACTTCGTAAATGTGCGTCCACAAGGCAGCGCTGTCGTATCTGCGTTGGTCGGCGTCCGGGCCTCGCTGCCCGAAATCGCTACCGCGGAGGTAGACGATGTTGGGATTCATCGAACGAATATCGCCGACGGCAATTGCCAAGCGTTTCCGCGATCCGGAAGATAGTTGGTCAAGAAGGCATCGCTTGCGGCAACCAGTCGTTCAACTTGGACGCGTTGCCGTCACGTCGTCCATCGCAACGGCAGAGCGTCGATGCCGAATACACCTCCGGTGTGCTCGACGACGGCGGATGGGTCCGCGAGTTCGTATTCCGGGATGAGACGGTGCCACTCCTCCAGGACAACGATCATTTCCTGTCGCGCCAAGTGCGAACCCAAGCAGCGGTGAGGGCCGGCACCAAAGGAGATGTGCCTGGGACGCGGCGCATCGAGGTCCACGGCGCCTCCGCGTTCGTGCTCACGCGGATCGCGGTTCGCCATCGCCAACGGTAACTCGATGACTTCGCCCTTCTTGATGGGGCAACCATGAAACACTGTGTCTCTGGTGGCCTTTCGTCCCGTTTGCACAATCGGGTGGGCACGCAAGAACTCTTCGACCGCCGTCGGAATGAGCGACGGATCTGCAGCGATCCGCTTGCGGTCCGCTTCGTGGGTGGCGAGGTGCAGGAAAGAATACGACAACTGCGACGCGACGGTGTCCAGTCCGGCCATGAACAGCAACAGCATGCAGGACAACAGATCTGCGTCGGAAGGCGATTCACCGTCGATTTGCCAGCCAATGGCATGGCTGACGATGTCGTCGGCACGCTTGCTCGGGTCCTCCCGCTTCTCGGCGATGAGCTCGGAGAAGTAGGCGACCACCTCCATCATCGTCGCGGTCGCGATCGCGTGGTCAGGATCGCTGTCCTCGGTCACGTGCATAATCTTGGCTTCCCATCTCATGAAGTCAGGAAGCTTGTCGATGGGAAGCCCCATGATCTGTAGGAAGATGGTCGTGGGAAACACCGCTGCGAAGTCGCGGTAGAAATCACACGAACCGCTGGCACGGAACCTGTTGATCAGATCCCTGGCGAAGGTGCGCTGCTCATCTTCCAGACTGCGTACACGGCCAGGGGAGAAGTAGAGGCCGAGCAGATGGCGCCACTTGCTGTGTTCGGGCGGGTCGATCATCATCGGGATCCATTTGTACGGCGGGTTCGGTTCCAGCGTGTCACTGAACTGTTCGAGAACAGCTCCGGATCCTGAAGCGCCTCCAAGATCGCATCATGATCGGTGAAGACCCAGTAGCCGTGCTTCTCGTTGGAGCGAAAGAACGGGCGTATTTCCCGTTGAATCTGGTCGAGGCGCTTGAAGTTTGAGCCGGCGGGCTCGGGGCCGCGCACGTACTTGTAGTCGAGTACGGGGCATTCGCGCTGGTCGGTCTCTGTCATCTCTCTGCCTGTCGTCCTTCCGCGCCGGGATGGCCGACGCGGTATTCTCCGGATCGCACTTCGCCAATGTAGTGAACTAGGTTATATATCTGTTCGCGGAAGGCAAGAGCCGAGCGCGCATCGCCAAGGGGCAGCACCGATCACCGCACGTTCAGAGGAAGGTCGGGATTCGATTGCCACCGGCGTCCCTGAACTCGCCGCATTTCGCTACGGAATGCACCACTCCGCTACCTGACCGTCTCGGTCAAGAGGTTTCTGTCCGGCCGAGCGGTGGACGAAGCAGCGTCTGATAGACTCATCTAACCTAGTCATCTATGTGGTGCGATAGGGCCTGAAGACCACTCGGAGGATGCATGCGGGTGCGGCTAGACAAGGCGAAGTGCGCAGGCCATGCACAGTGTTACGCCGTCGATGCGCGTCTCTTTCCCATTGACGATATGGGCTATTCGACCGTTACGGTCTTTGAGATTCAACCCGGGGACGAGAAGACAGCTCGCAGTGGGGTCGCCGCCTGTCCCGAACGCGCCCTATTTCTAGAGGGCGACGAAACCCATTCAAGGTAGACCTACCCGTCACGATTCTCGTGACCTCAACTAAGGAGCATCTGTTGGAGTCCCCGAACGCCGACCGGCCGACCGAGGAAGCTCTGAACGCATTTCGCGCCGGTGTGCGTCGGTTCATCGAGCAGTTCGCTCCGCAGATTCCGCCTCGCGCTGGAATTCGAAGCGCAGAAAGCGCTTCAGAGCTCGCGCAGCTAAAGGAATGGACGGGCCGTCTCTACGAAGCGGGGTACGCAGGCGCCGACTGGCCTGTCGAATACGGCGGACGTCGCGATCGTACCGCCGAACACGCAATCATCGTCGGCGAGGAATTGGCTCGTGCACGAGTGAGCGGAGTGCAGGGCCCGGCTGCCCTGGCCGCGCGCGCGTTGATTGACTATGGCACCGACGAGCAACGTCGTAGACACCTACCGAGCATCAGGTCGGGTAGTGAAGTGTGGTGTCAGCTGTTCAGCGAGCCTGAGGCCGGCAGTGACTTGGCCTCGCTACGGACCAAGGCAGCGCGCGATGGTGACAGCTATGTGATCAACGGTCAGAAGGTGTGGACGACCGATGGGCACTGGGCATCGTATGGTTACCTGCTGGCGCGCACTGATTCTGATGTCCCAAAGCACAAGGGCATCAGCGCCTTTCTCTTAGATATGGCTCTGCCCGGGGTGAGCGTACGACCATTGCGCGAACTCACCGGCACCAGTGACTTCAACGAGGTCTTCTTCGATAACGTGAGAATTCCGGCCGCAGCAATGATAGGAGCGCCGGGGCAGGGTTGGGCGATCGCCAATGCCAGCCTCGCGCACGAGCGAAGCGACGTCGGTGCCATCGTGGTGAAATTGCGACTTGGAATCGACGCACTGCTGGACTTGGCTCGCGAGATACAGATTGACGGCGTCCCCGCACTGGAAACCAGCCTGGTGCGCGACCGTATAGGTCAACTCATTGCCGAAGTGGAGGCGCTCTCGGCGCTGACATCGGTACAGATAAACCGGTGGCTGCGCGGCGATGAACGGCCCGACGACGCGCCGATGGCCAAACTGATGTTCAGCGAGCTCAATCTTGAGATTGCGCGCTATGCCGTCGAATTGGCCGGAGAATCAGGTGTCCTCGTCGAAGGTGATGCGCGGGCGCATGCAGACGGCCGTTGGCAGGACGAATGGCTCTATGCCCCCGCCTTCACCATCGCGGGCGGAAGTTCTGAGATCATGCGAAACATCATCGCCGAGCGCGGATTACGATTGCCGCGAGTCAGTCGCTAGCGGTATCCAATCTCGGTTCTCGCGCGCAGTGCTGTCCGAGCCGCGGCATCGTCGGCGTTGTCGTTCACGCCAAATGCCGCAGCAGCAAACCGTTGAGAGCCTCTCTCGTTTCGTCGGGGATGGGCACGGGACCGTCGTCCCCGACGAGGACGAGAACGGTGTCACAAATGCTTATGCATTGGTCTTCGACGAATAACGCAGATGACCCTACGAATGAGGTATTTCCGACTCGGCCGACGCCCACGCCTACGTGAATGTTCGCTGGCCAGTGAGCTTCGGCCAGAAAGTGAACGACGTTCTGAGACGACACGATTCGCAGCGATCGCCGCTTGGTCTCGTAGGCGTCCGGCATCACACGGCGGTTGAGGACCGCCCGGGCATTCTCGTGCAGTGCTTCCAGCGAGAGATTGTTCAGATGCCCGTTGACGTCCATGTCGGCGTAACGGGCCTGGTTCGTGTCGACAATCGGGTAAAGCTCCAGGCGGGATCGATGGGGGTGCGGCCGTGGCGTGGTAGCCACGAGCGGGGGGTTGGATGGCTGGGCGTGGCTCATTACGGCGTTGTCTCTCCTTGAGTGCGGGGCCCAAGGCCATCCGAAGGTGGGTATGTGCGGAGCGTGCAAATAGCTAATCCATAGATTAGTTAGGCAGAAGGGTCAATTCGGCGATCCACCGCCCGCTTCGTTCAGTCGCTGGCAGGCAAGGGTGCGGCTTGTTTGAGCTGCAGTGGGGTCGAGCCGATCGAGAGAGTGCCGACGCCCGCCTTCGTGACGAGAACCCCTGCGCCACTTTCATTGACGTAGCGTTTGCCCATCACGTTCCCGTCGGCCAGTGCCGGATCCGGTGACCCGGTTCCCGAGGGCCGCCGATGGGAACCATTGGCGCCCCGCCGGCCTGCAAGTCGTTGCGGCTGTCGGTCGAACCCCAGCGTTAGCGCAGTGGGTTTCACCGACCCCGCTGCTTCGGCATCCGGACGATCTGCTCCTGGACGCCCAGACCGTCCTCCACCGAACCGCGTCGGACCGGGGCAAAGGCGACGACGACATCGCATTGGTGGAGCGTGTGTTCGCCGAGGCGTAATGACCATCGACCCTGGGGCGGTGACGGATCTGCGTACGCTCGGACCTCGACACCTGGAGGGAGATCATGAGTGGCGACGCTACGGCCTTCGTAACGTGGGTGGCGCGGCAGATGAGTGCCCGGCGAGAGGAGTTCGTCGCGGGACTGGTGTTGACCACACGATCGGAGATCCACTCGCTGGACCACGATGCGCGGATGGTGGACCTACTGCACGCGAGCATCACCGAGAACGTCATCGCCGCCATCCACTTCCTGGAACACGGCGGAGTTGAAACCGAAGCGGAGGCACCGAGTGCCGCCGTGGCGTACGCACGGGCCTTGGCGCAACGAGATGTCGCACTCTCGGCGTTGATCCGCGCCTACCGCATCGGCCACGGGCGCTTCATCGACGAGGCCATGGCCCTGCTGGAAACGCGAGCGTCGCCAGAGCAGTCGCTGCCGGCCGCGCGCGAGCTGGTTCATCGTGCGGCCGCCTGGATCGATCAGGTGTGCGATCAGGTGGGATTGGCCTACGAGCAAGAGCGTGACCGATGGGTCAGCAGTCGCAGCGGGCTGCGCCAGCATTGGGTCAACGAGGTGTTGAGCAGCGCGACCGTCGACATCGGCAAAGTCGAGGAGGCGTTGAACTACCGTCTGAACGACCACCACGTTGCCGCAGTGATGTGGCCCGACGATGCGGTGGCCACCCGCGACGTCGCCGACGTCTTCGACCACGCGCAATCGCTGCTCGGAACGGGGTTGCGGGCCACGGGACCGTCGCTGATGGTTCCCACCGATGAACGGGAGACGCGATTGTGGTGGCCGGTTGATCGCCTCGACTGCGCTGACGTGCACACGGTGTTCAGCCAGGGTGGTCCTCCGGTACGAGCGGCGATCGGGAATTCCGGACAAGGAGTCGATGGCTTCCGTCGATCGCTCCGCGAAGCCGAACAAGCCAAGGTGGTTGCGCTGGCGGGAGGCCCCGCAACAGGCAGAGTCGTGTGCCACAAGCACGTGGCGCCGATCGCGTTGATGGCGACGAACCTCGCTGATCTTCGACTCTTCGTTCAGCGAACGCTGGGCGCGCTCGCCGTCGACGACGACCGCAGTGGGTGGCTTCGGGACACGCTGCGCGAGTTCCTTGTGCGGAATCGGAGTTACGCGGCCACAGCTGAGGCGATGTTCCTGCACCGCAACACGATTCAGTATCGAGTCACGCAAGCGATGGAGGCCTGCGCCGCCTCGTTCGACGACGTCGACGGCGTCGCTGACATCCAAATCGCGCTGATGGCGTGCCGGTGGATGGGAACGTCGGTGCTCAGCGCGGCTGGTCCGCCCCGATGAACTGACTTTCAACCGGCACCGGTCCGCCGTAGCGAGTCGAGTCGCCGAAGTGCGCGGAAGCGACATGTGCGCGCCGCACAAAGGCGGCACGTGTCTTCATGGTGCGCGCATATGGCGCGCATCACATGTGACGGCCTAACCTCGGGCCAGGTACCAGCAGAAGGCCACGTCAGGAGCTTCGATGCACTTCGCTGAGCTTTTCCCGCACCGCGTCCGGGTTGACCCGAACCAGCCCGCGTTGGCTGACGAGCACAACGGCACGTTGTCCAATGCCGACGTTCTGGAACGCATCGAACGCGCCAGCTCGCAGTTGAAGGCCCGCGGAGTCGAATCCGGCGACGTCGTCGCTGTCAAGTTACCCAACCGGGTCGAGCTGATCATCGCGTTGTTCGCGGCATGGCGCCTGAACGCGACGGTGACTCCGATGAACCCCTCGCTCACCGCCCGCGAAGTCGCTCACCAGCTCGGCGATTCGGGGGCTCGCGTCGTCATCACCGATGACGAAGCCGACTTCGGTGGCGTCGACAGACTGCCCGTCACACTGCTCGCCGAGCCTCCGGCGGCGAATCCGGTCCCGGTGCTGCCGCCCCTTGCGCCCGACCTCTCCGACACCGCGCTTCTCGTCTACACGAGCGGCACTACGGGACAACCCAAGGGCGTGGTCCTCACCCACGCCAATGTGCTCGCGATGGCCCAGTCCATCGCCACCGCCATGGACAGCGGGCCGGACACGCACTCGCTACTCATCCTGCCGTTGTTCCACGTCAACGGCATCACGGTCAGCGTCCTGTCACCGTTGTTGGCCGGGGGGCGGGCCACCGTTGCCGGGCGGTTCGATCCGCGCACGTTCTTCGATCTCGTGGAGCGCTACCGCCCGACCTACTTCTCGGCCGTTCCGACCATCTACGCGATGCTGGAAGCGCTGCCCGCGGTGGTCGAACCGGATACCAGCTCGCTGCAGTTCGCGATCTGCGGTGCCGCCCCGATGCCGCCGGGGCTCATCGCGAAGTTCGAGGCACGATACGGCGTGCCGATCATCGAAGGGTACGGCCTGTCGGAGGCGACGTGCGCGTCAACGACCAATCCGCGCAACGGTATTCGCAAACCAGGAACCGTCGGCACAGCGCTGCCCGGTCAGCGGGTCGCCGTCCTGGCTCCGGACGGCTCGGTGATCACCGACGGATCTCCCGGTGAAGTGGCCATTCAGGGTCCCACCGTGATGCAGGGCTACCTGAACAAGCCCGAAGAGACCGCGCAAGTGCTCGTCGACGGGTGGCTAAGAACCGGCGATGTCGGCTTCCTCGACGAGGACGGCTATCTCACCCTCGTCGACCGCGCGAAGGACATGATCATCCGCGGCGGGGAGAACATCTACCCCAAGGAAATCGAGCGGGTGCTCTACGAGTATCCCGGTATCCACGAGGTGGCCGTCGTCGGACGCCCCGACGCGGTGTACGGGCAGGTGCCAGTGGCGTTCATCTCATTCACGCCTGACGCGGACACGGACACCGATCAGCTCACCGCTCACCTGGAGAAGTCGCTGGCCAAGTACAAACGTCCGGAAATCATTGCCACCGAGGTGATTCCGAAGAACGCCGTCGGCAAGATCGACAAGCCCACCCTCCGCCGCCGGCTCGAAGCAGCCACGCCATCGCACGCCTAGTACGGAAGTAGCTCACCGATGAGTTTCGCCAAACCCAACCTGCCCGCCGACGTCGACCCGGCCACCTGGCCCAGCCTTCCGCGTTGGCGACGCCTGCAGACCATGACGCGCCACTGGACCGACAACGGCTTCGGCACCCCGTACGCGGTGTACGTGCTGTACGTGGTCAAGATCGCCGCCTACCTGGTCGGTGCCGCAGCGGTCATCTCGCTCACCCCCGGCCTTGGCGGTCTATTCGAGCTGACCTCCTGGTGGACCCAGCCCATCGTCTACCAGAAGTTGGTCGTGTTCACCCTGCTGTTCGAGGTGCTGGGCCTCGGGTGCGGCTCCGGACCCCTGACCCTGCGATTCCTGCCGCCGCTGGGCGGATTCCTGTACTGGCTGCGACCCGGCACCATCCGGCTGCCGCCGTGGCCCGACAGAGTGCCGTTGACCCGCGGTGACACCCGCACACCCGTCGACGTCGCGCTTTACGCGATGCTGCTGGCGTCGCTGGTGTGGACACTGCTCGCACCGGGAACGGGCGGCCCGGTCACTCCGCAGGGCGATGTGGGACTCCTCAATCCCGTCCTGGTGATTCCCACCCTGGTGGCGCTGCTCCTACTCGGGTTGCGCGACAAGACGGTGTTCCTGGCTGCTCGCGCCGAGCACTACGGCTTGACCCTGATCGTGTTCTTCTTCCCACTGGTCGACCAGATCGGCGCCTTCAAGCTCATCCTGCTCGCGCTGTGGTGGGGCGCGGCGACCTCCAAGCTCAACCATCACTTCCCCTACGTGATGGCGGTCATGATGAGCAACAACCCGATGCTGATTCCCGCCAAGTGGGCCAAGCGATTGATGTGGCGCGACCCGGTCAACGACCTGCGTCCGTCGCGACTGCCGCAGCTCCTGGCGCACGTCGGCGGGACCACCTCGGAGTTCATCGTCCCGCTGTATCTGGTGTTCTTAGCGCCCTCGGACGGTCCGTGGTTGTGGGCCGCCGTGATCTACATGGTCCTGTTCCACCTGACCATCACCTCCACGATCCCGATGGGGGTTCCGTTGGAGTGGAACGCGTTCTTCATCGTCTCGCTGTTCTACCTGTACGGCGGATACGGCGACTACCGCGTCACCGACATGACCTCGCCACTGCTGCTGGCCATCCTGGGCGCGTCCCTGGTACTGGTGCCGATCGTCGGAAACCTGTTCCCCGACAAGGTGTCCTTCCTGCCGGCCATGCGGTACTACGCCGGCAACTGGGCGGCCTCGGCCTGGTGCCTGCGACCCGGGGTGGAAGACCGAATCGAAGCCAGTGTGCGCAAGTGCTCGCCGCTGGCCAACCGCCAACTCGCCACGCTCTACGGACCCGAGGTCGCCGAGGTGTTGCTCGACAAGATGCTCGCCTGGCGTGCCATGCACACGCACGGCCGCGCCCTCAATGGGCTCATCCAGCGCGCCGTGGACGACGAGCAGGGTTACGTCGTCCGCGACGGCGAGTACATGGCCGGCCCTCTCATCGGCTGGAACTTCGGCGAAGGCCACCTGCACAACGAACAACTCATCGAGGCCCTGCAACGGCGCTGCGACTTCGCCGAGGGCGACGTGCGCGTCATCCTGCTCGAAGGTCAGCCCATTCACCGCAGCTGGCAGGCCTACCGGATCGTCGACGCCAAAACCGGTGTGCTCGAACGCGGATACGTCGAAGTGGCCGACATGATCGCCCGCCAGCCGTGGCCCGAACCCGGCGACGCGCTGCCCGTGCGGGTCGTCACCCCCTCTCCTCGAGCGTCGGCGCATTGAGCACCGCCATCGTGGTGGGGTCGGGCCCCAACGGCTTGGCCGCGGCGCTCACCCTGGCCGAGCAGGGCGTCGACGTCACCGTCATCGAAGCCGCCGACACCCTCGGCGGGGGAACTCGAACCAGTGAACTGACACTGCCGGGTCTGTTGCACGACGACTGCTCGGCAATCCACACGATGACTGCGGCCTCGCCCTTCATCCAGTCCCAACCGCTAGCCGAGTACGGACTGACATGGCGCTACCCCGACATCGACATGGCGCACCCCTTCGACGATGGGAGCGCCGCGACGCTGCACACCTCGATCGCCGACACCGCAGCACAATTCGATGCCCACGACGGCCGGACGTGGCAGCGTGTGTTCGGACCGCTGGCCGCCCGCTTCGACCGATTGCGCGACGACGTCTTCCGGCCCATCCTCCACCTGCCACGTCATCCGATCGCGTTGGGTGCGTTCGGTACCCAGGCGCTGCTTCCGGCGACCGTGACGGCCCGCAGGTGGCGCAGCGAGCGTGCTCGCGCACTGTTCATGGGTGTCGCCGCACACGTGTACTACCCGCTGACACGTCCGGCCAGTTCGTCTGTGGGACTGATGATCACCGCCGCCGGTCACCGGTACGGCTGGCCCGTCGCAGAGGGGGGTTCGGCGGCCATCTCCAAGTCCATGGTCGCGCGCTTGGCCAATCTGGGTGGAAAGACCGAAACCGGTGTTCTGGTCAGCTCGTTGAAGCAGCTGCCACTTGCCGACGTGGTGCTCTTCGACCTCGCGCCGCGCGCAGTCGCCGACATCGCCGGAGACGTCCTACCGCGCCGGATCAGTCGGGCCTACCGCCGCTACCGGCACGGGGCCGCGGCGTTCAAGATCGACATCGCCCTGGACGGCGACATCCCCTGGACCAGCCCCGAGTGCGCACGCGCCGGCACGGTTCACGTCGCCGGCGATACCGCTGAGATCGTCGCCGCCGAACGCGCCGTGGCCGCCGGAAGGATGCCCGCCCGGCCCTTCGTCCTGGTCTGCCAGCAGTACCTCGCCGACCCGACCCGCAGCGTGAACGGTCGTAATCCCATCTGGGCGTACGCCCACGTTCCGCACGGCTACACCGGCGACGCCACCGACGCGATCCTCGCTCAGATCGAACGCTTCGCTCCCGGCTTCCGCACCGGCATCCTCGACATTCACAAACGCGGACCCATCGCGCTGGCCGAGCACAACCCCAACTACGTCGGCGGCGACATCGCCACCGGCCGCAACGATCCCAAGCAGATCCTCATCCGTCCCCGGCTCGCGATCGACCCGTACAGCACGGGTGTGCCGGGCCTGTTCATCTGCTCGGCTGCCACTCCACCCGGAGTCGGCGCCCACGGCATGTGCGGCTACAACGCGGCTCAATCGGCGCTGCGCTACCTGCGCGACCACTGACGCGGAAGGAGCGTCCATCCCGATGAGTCGCGGTCATGGGGGAGACGGCGGGTTCCACCGCGCCGCGAGGACCTCGCAAACAGTTCGTTGCTGGTCGTCGGCCAGCGGGTGCATCAGGAGTCCCTCGACGGTGAACACGCCGATCATGACTTCGGCGTCCACGCTGTGCGCGCCGACGCCGGCGCTCTCCAGGTCGTGGCGCAGTATGCCGGAGGTCAGCAGGTGAAAGTTCTCGTGCCAGGTCGCGACCGACGGAGAGCGCTCGGCACGAGCGTGGACGGTGCTGACCAGGCGACTCATCTGTTGCAGCTGCCGCACCACCCAGAGCAAGCGGGCCGCGATGGGTTCGGCGGCCACCGACTGGTACTGCGCCCACGCATCGGTCATCACCTCGTCGAGGACGGCGATCAGGACGGCGTCCTTGTCCTCGAAATACCAGTAGATCGTGTTGGCCGCGACCCCGGCAGCCGTGGCGAGGCGCCCCATCGGGGTGGCGTCGTACCCGGTATCGACGAAGAGTTCGCGGGCGGCGGTGACGATCTCCGCACGCTTCTCCTGCGACGGCTGGGGCCGTCTGTTCCTGGGCACGGGCCGAGTTTAGACGTTTTCTTGAATGTAATTCTAGACAAGTGCTACATTTCTTGAATGACGATCAAGGAGTCGGCTTCGCCTGGAGGGCCCATGACCACGTACTCGTACACGCGACACGACGTGACCTTCCCCTCGCAGGGTGTGGAGTGCGCGGCGTGGTTGTATCGCCCCGACGGCGTGACGAATCCCCCGATCGTGGTGCTCGCCCACGGGTTCGCCGCCGTCCGGGAACTGCGCCTGGACGCATACGCGGCCCGATTCGCCGAGGCCGGATACGCGGCGCTGGTCTTCGATTACCGGTTCTGGGGGGCGAGCGCCGGGCAGCCGCGTCAGGTCCTCGACATCGCTGCCCAGCATGCCGACTGGCGCGCCGCCGTGGCTTACGCCCGGAGCCTCGACGGCGTCGACGCCACCCGTGTGGTGTGCTGGGGATCCTCCTTCGGAGGCGGACACGTCCTGAACCTCGCCGCGCAGGACCACGGTCTCGCTGCCGCGATCGTGCAGGTGCCGCACGTCACCGGCCCCGCATCGGCATTCGCGCAAGCCCCCGGCCTGGTCGCACGCTTGGCGCTGGCTGCGGTGCGCGACCAGGCAGGGGCGTGGTTGGGCCGCCCCCCGCATCGGGTGCGCTCCATCGGACGGCCCGGCGAGGTCGCCATGATGACATCACCGGGCGCCTATGACCTCGTGCAGAAGATGGCCGGTGACAAGTGGGACGAGCTACTGGCCGAGAGTGATGTCGCCGCGCGAATCGCTCTGCGCGTGCCGCTCTACTCGCCGGGTAGACGTGCTGCGAAGATCACCGCACCGACACTGATCCAACTCGCCATTCAGGACGACGTCACGCCGTATGCGAAAGCACGCAGGATCGTGGCACGAATTCCCAAGGGAGAAGTGCGCTCCTACGACTGCACGCATTTCGAGCCCTATCTGGACCCGCACTTCGAACACATCGTGACCGATCAGATCGCCTTTCTGGACCGTCACGTCGGAGCCGACCGATGACCCCGCAACGAAGGGCCGCTCTGATCACCGGAGCCTCCGCCGGTATCGGAGCCGTTTCGCCCGTCATCTCGCAGCCAGGGACTACGACCTGCTGCTCGTCGCGCGGGGCGCCGAACGCCTCGAGGAGCCGGCCGCCGAACTACGTCAAGCGCGCGGAGTGCGGTGTGAAGTCTTCGGCGCTGATCTGACCAACCCTGCCGCCCCCGCTGTCGGTCGGGAAGTGCCGCTTCGCGCGATTAGCCCGACCAACGCGACTGACGAGGCGCCCTAGCTTGTCCAATGTTCCCGGGTCCGGCGCTAGCGGGGATCACCCAAGAACCAGTTACGCGTCGCGCGCTCGTGCCGTTGTCGTTCCTACGATGAGTCGCGGTGTCAGCACCGCCAGGATCGCTTCGGTGCGGCGCGCATCGAGGCGCTCAGTCACGGCGGAAACGGCGCGGTCGGCTTGTTCGAGCGGCGACTGGCTCACGGTGGTCAAGTCGAGGTGGCTGAGCCGGGCCAACGGGCTGTTGTCGAAGCCGGTCACCGAGATCGTGCGCGGAACTTCCACGCCGGCCCGCCTCATCGTGTCGAGAACCCCAATGGCCATGCGGTCATTGGCGGCGACCACTGCGGTCGGGAGATCGGCAGCCATGAGGAGCGTTTCGGCTGCGGCGATGCCCGACGTCTCGGTGAAGTCGCCGTCGATGATGGAAACGTGCTCGCCGAGTCCGTGCCGCTTCATGGCGCGAAGGTAACCGTTGCGGCGGTCGGTCCGGATGGAGCCGCTGCCGCCGGCGACGTACACGATGCGTCGGTGTCCGAGATCGACCAAGTGATCCACGACTGCTGCTATGCCACGGGAGTCCGCGGCCCGGACCACGTCGAGCGTGGGTATCGATAGGCGCCGTCCCACCGATACCACCGGCACCCGCTCACTGAGCTTGGTCAGTTCGGAGATGGGGGCCACTGGCCCCAGCAAGATCATTCCCTCGCAGCGGAAATCCAACAGCGTTTCGATCACGCGCGACTCGGAGTGCGTCGGCGTGATGGCGCCCAGCACCACCTCGTACCCGGCCCCATCGGCTGCACTGACGATGTACTCGACGAGCTCCGCGTGAAACGTGTTACGTATCTCCGCCGTCACGCCCAGCAGCTGCGTCCGCCGGGCGGACATCAGCGCGGCGGTGCGGTTGACGCGGTAGCCGAGTTCCTCGGCGGCGGCGAAGACCCGGGCTCGCGTTTCCGTGCTCGGGCCCGGCGCCTTGCGGAAGACCAGTGACACAAGCGCTTTCGATACCCCGACTCTGTCGGCGACGTCCTGCATGGTCGGCCTGGTGGTGTCAGTCAAGCTGGCTCCTCGATTTCGCGTCTCGGTATTGACTTTAGTTGTGACGCGCCTCATAGTAGGGAACTTAGACCGGTCAAATAGACCGGAGTAGTTCACGGCGGAAGCGGGATGGATCATGAGAGCACGACGGAGTGCGTACCGGGTGGTGATCGCCGCGGTCGTCGGCATCGGCCTGGTCGCGTGTAGCAGCACCGGTGGCAAGCCGGCGGCCAGCGGCGGAGACAGCGCGGTGGGCACCGCCAACACTCCCCGAATCAAGATCGCCATGGTCACCCACGCTCAGGTCGGCGACACCTTCTGGGACACCGTCCGCAAGGGCGCCGAGATGGCCGCCGCGAAGGACAACGTCGAACTCACGTATCAGGGTGCCGAGCAGGCCCCCGAGCAGGCCAACGCGATCCAAAGTGCGATCGACTCCAAGGTGGACGGTATCGCGGTTACTCTGGCCAAGCCCGATGCCATGAAACCCGCCCTCGCCGCCGCCGCCGATGCGGGGATCCCGGTGATCGCGTTCAATGCCGGTTTCGACGCCTGGAAGACCGCGAACGTGCTGGGCTACATCGGCACCGATGAAGAGGCATCCGGCCGGGCGGTGGGTGACCGCCTCAACCAGGAAGGCGCCCAGCACGTCGTATGCGTCAACCACGCTCAAGGCCACGTCGACCTGGAAGCGCGCTGCGCGGGTATCACCGAAACGTTCAAGGGCCGTTCGGAGAACCTCTACGTCAACGGAAACGACATGCCCGCGGTGCAGGCCACCATGACCGCCAAGCTGCAGCAGGACCCCAGCATCGACTACCTCGTCACGTTGGATGCACCGTTCGCGATGACCGCACTCAACACGGCTTCGAGCACCGGCAGTAAGGCCAAGGTCGGCACCTTCGGTACCGACGCCGAGGTGGCGAAGTCGATCCAGGCCAATGGCGTGCAGTGGGCGATCGACATCCAGCCCTACCTGCAGGGATACCTCGCGGTGGATTCGCTGTGGCTCTACCTCAACAACCGCAACCTGATCGGCGGCGGACAACCGGTGCTCACCGGGCCGGCCTTCATCGACGTGAACAACGTCGCCAGCATCGCCGAGTACGCCGCCAAGGGAACGCGATGACCGACACCATCGGTGTGGCCGTGATCGGTGGTGGCATGGCAGGCCGTGCTCACGCCGCCGGATACCGTAGCGCCACAACCCTATTCGGGACCGATCGCCCAGACGTGCGGTTGGTCGCAATCGCCGACGCCGTGCCCGCCGTGGCCGACGACGTCGCCCGCAGGTACGGCTACGAGCGAGCCGAGTACGACTGGCGCGCCATCGCGCAGGCACCCGACATCGACGCGGTGAGCGTCGTGGTGGCCAACCATCTGCACCGCGACATCGTCGAGGGGCTGTTGGACGCCGGCAAGCACGTGCTGTGCGAGAAGCCGCTCGCCGCAACACGGGCCGACGGTGAGGCCATGGTCGCCGCGGCGGACCGATCCGACAGGGTCACCGCGGTCGGCTTCACCTATCGGCGATCACCAGCGGTCGAGGCGATCCGGCGCGAACTGGCCGCGGGCACAGTGGGCGAACTCGTCCATTTCAACGGCCGGTATTGGTGCGATTACGCGCTCGACGCCACTGCGCCGATCACGTGGCGCTACCGGGGCGGCCCCGGCACCGGCGCGCTCGCCGACGTGGGCAGTCACCTGCTCGATCTCGCCGAATTCCTCTGCGGACCGATCATCGAGGTCAGCGGGGCGGCGTTCAGCACGGTCGTCACCAACCGCCCGATACCGGTCGGGGTGACCTACGGCCACGCCAAGGGTGCGATCACCGATGAACGCGAACCCGTCGAGAACGAGGACGTCGCGACCTTCACCGCCCGGTTCGACAATGGCGTGCTTGCCACGTTCTCTGCATCGCGAGTTGCGCACGGCCGACCCGACGGACTGGGATTCGAGGTGTTCGGCTCGACTGGCTCAGTGGCCTGGGAGCTGTCCCGCGCCGCCGAATTCCACGTCTCCACCACCGGCATCCCCGACGCCATCAACGGCATTCGCCGGGTCATCATCGGTCCCGAGCACCCGTACATCCGCGGTGGCCTACCCATGGATGCCGGCGGCGTCGGACACGGCAAGGCAGAGTTCTTCGCCTACCAGGCCCGTGCCTTCCTCGACCAGATTGCCGGCATCGGCGACCTCGGTCGACTGCCCGGTTTCGACACCGGCCTGCATGATCTGCACCTTATCGCTGCCGTCACCGAGTCGGCACGGCTCGGCGGCGCGGCAGTCAAGGTCAGCTGAATCCTCGACCAACGAAACGAACGGCAAGCACATGAAACTCGGTGTCTACACCGCAATCCTGCATGACAAGCCACTACGCGAGGCGCTCGAGATCATCGCGTCCCTAGGGCTCACCGGCGCGGAACTCAACGCCGGTGGGTTCCTGCCGACCCCACACATTCCGGTCGACGGGTTGCTCTCCGGAGCTGTGTCGAGGGAGGACTACCTTTCGGTGTTCGAGGACACCGGCGTGTCGATCGCGGGCTTGAACTGCAACGGGAATCCCCTGCACCCGGATCCTGAGGTCGGGCCCGAGGATGCCGAGGATCTGCGCAAGGCGATACGGGTCGCCGCACTGATTGGTGTCGATCGAGTAGTGACGATGTCCGGTCTGCCACAGGCACATCCGGGCGGTCAGTGGCCCGCCTGGAACGTGAACACCTGGGACTCGGGCTATCTGGATTCGCTGGAGTATCAGTGGAACGAGATTGCTCTGCCATTCTGGTCCGAGATCGATTCCCTAGCAAGGGAAAACGGTGTCAAGGTGGCCGTGGAGATGCATCCCCAGAATCTCGTGTTCAACCCGCCGACGATGAAGCGTCTGGTCGAAAACCTCGGTGCGACGAACGTCGGTGCCGAGATGGATCCCTCTCATCTGTTCTGGCAGGGCATCGACCCGGTAGCGGCTGTCGAGTGGCTCGGCCCCCTAGTGTTCCATGCCGCCGCCAAGGACACCCGGATCAACGACAACTGCAGGATCTACGGCGTCCTCGACGAACGCTTCACACGAATCCCGTTGGAGCAGAACCCGACCGGTCTCGGTGGCCGCCATGTCGTGAACAAGTGGCCGGAGGACTCGGCCTGGGATTTCGTCGCCGTGGGGCTCGGACACGACACCGAATTCTGGGGCCGATTCCTTCGCGCGCTGGAGCAGGTTGATCCTGCGATGTGGGTCAACATCGAGCACGAGGACGTCTCGTTCGGGCCGCTGGACGGGTTGCGGGTCGCCGCGGAGAACCTTCGAACGGCGAACTCCGCGTTAGTGCACTGAAAGCTGCGTGACGGTGGATGACCACAACCAGACCTGGAAGTGAGCTATGAAGATTGCGTTGGACCCCACTCCGTTTCATCATGATTACTCGCTGCTGGAGCTACCCGCGGTGGTCGCCGGCTGCGGGTACGAGTGGTTGCAGTTGACGCCGCACCGAGACTTCATCCCCTTCTTCAACCATCCCCGCGCCGACGACGCGCTCGTAGCTCAGTTCGCCAAGGCGTGCACGGACGCGGGCGTCGGAATCGCCTCGGTGTTGCCGGTGCTGCGCTGGTCGGCTCCGGACGAGGATGCGCGTGAAGCGGCGGTCCGCAATTGGAAACGGGTCATCCAGATCACCGTCGATCTCGGCGTCAACGTGATCAACACGGAGTTCTCCGGACGGCCGGAAAAGGCCGAGGAATCCGAACGAGCGTTCTTCCGCTCGATGGAGGAACTGCTGCCAATCTTCGAACGTGAGGGCATCGACGTACGGATCGACCCGCATCCCGACGACTTCGTCGAGGACGGTTTGGAGGCGGTCCGGATCATCCGCGGCGTCAACTCTCCCAATGTCGGTATGGTCTACGTGGCTTGCCACACCTACCACATGACCGGTTCGTCGGGTGCGACGATGTCCCAGATCATGGATGCCGCCGGTGACCAGCTCCGACTGGTCCACGTCGCCGACACCATGGATCACCATGCGTCCCACGGTCTGCGCTACATCACCAACCCGCCGGGCAATCCCGTACGCGTGCACCAACACCTCAAGATCGGGGACGGTGACATCCCCTGGGACGAGTTCTTCGGCGGCCTTGCACGTCTGGGGTTCTACGATCGCGACGATGCGGTCATGGTGTCCAGCGTGTTCGGCGAAGACGAGAATGCCCACGAGGTCTCCCGCTACCAGCTCCAGACGATGACGGACTACGTCCGCAAATACCGTTCGCCAGAGCCGTAGTCGACGCATCCTCGCTACTGAACGGTTTCGGACTCATGCTCGCCATCATCGGAGGCGCACCGGATCGGTTCGGCACGACGGCCCAACCCGTCGGCATGCACTCACCGGGCTTCGTCGCGGCGACCGGCGACGAGGCGAAGGAGCTGTTCTACCCCGGCTACCGCCCCCAGCTTGCTTAGTTCGTAACCGTCAGTTAGGAGTTGGGTGAGTTCTCATTACTCCGTGTTGGGACTGCAGCAGTTCAGTCGAACCGCGATGCAAAGAATTGCGGGATCCCTGTCGGTTACGACGGACAGCTGAACGTCAGCTGGGCGAACCGCGTAACGGAGCCGCGTGCTGAGCGCCGAGACGACTCCAAACATGCTGGACGTGACCACCCGTCGAAGTGGGGGAACTGCCACAACACGACGCGGGGACGCGGCTTGACGCGACGCTATGGCATCGGCTGCGCGGCATGGCCGCTGAGCAGCCTGACTCGCGGCCTATTTTGCAGGGAGGCAGGGATTGGCCAATGCGCTGAACTCAGGGATCGAGTCCTGACAGACGAACATCCGGTCGGCGAGGCTCACCAGACCCTAACGCGGTCCTCGGGCCTTAGATAGAGGGCGTCGCCATCCTTGACGCCGAAGGCCTCATACCACTCGTCGATGTTCCGCACGATGCCGTTGACCCGGTACTTTTCCGGGCTGTGGGTGTCGGACTGTAGGCGTAGCCGCTGAGTTTCTGGGCGGCACAAGGTCTTCCAGCTTCCCGCGTAAGCCAGGAAGAAGCGCTGATCACCGGTGAGCCCGTCGATGATGGGCGCCTCGGCGCCGTTGAGCGAGAGCTTGTATGCGTCGTAGGCGACGCGCAGGCCGGCCAGGTCGGCGATGTTCTCCCCGAGCGTCGTCGTCCCGTTGACGTGTACTCCGGGTAGGGGTTCGTAGCCGTCGAACTGCGCGACGAGTTTGTCCACCTCGCGTTGATAGCGTTCGGCATCGGCCGGGGTCCACCAGTCTCGTCGCCTACCCAGCGAATCACTCTTGCGCCCTTGATCGTCGAACGCGTGGCTCATCTCGTGGCCGATGACCGCCCCGATGTTCCCGTAGTTGGCCGCTGGATCGGCCGCTACGTCGAATTTCGGGGGTTGAAGGATCGCAGCCGTGAACACGACGTCGTTGAGCCGGGGCGAGTAGTACGCGTTGTTCGTCTGCGGCGTGATGTTCCACTCGACCCGGTCGACGGGCTTGTCGAGATCGTCGACGATCTTCTTCGACGCCCATTCCTCGAGGCTTCGCACGTTTCCGAACAGATCGTCCGGTGCGATGGCCAGGGAGCTGTAGTCCTCCCACTTATCCGGGTAGCCGATCTTCGGGACGAGTGCCGCCAGCTTGTTCTTCGCTTCCGCCGACGTCGCTGGGGACATCCAATTCGCGTTGTCGATGCGCGCTGCGTAGGCGGTCCTCAAATTCTCGACCAGAGCCAACACGCGGTCCTTCGTCTGTCGTGAGAAATGCGTGGCGACGTACCGTTCACCGACTGCATCACCCATCACGCCGTTGGCGAACGCTATGGCCCGTTTCTCCGTCGGCGCCCGCTGTTGCTGCCCTGAGAACGAACGGGAGATGTTGGACATCTCGTCCGAGATAGGGGTGGAGAGATACCGCCCGTACGCAGCGATCACCTGATAGCGCATGTAGGACTTCCAGGATTCGAGCGGCTCGGTGGCGAAGAGTTGCGCGGTCTTGGTCAGCACCTCGGGCATTCCGACTTGGAATTCGGTGTTTGGCGGGTACCCCAACGCATCGAACATCTCTCTCAACGGCGCTCCGTTGGCCAACTTCTCGACCTCGGAACGCGGCATGAAGTTGCTGACGTTCTCGACGACCCGTGTCCGCTCCTGCGGCCACTGAACTTCCGCCATCTTGGTCTCCAGGGCGAGCAGTCGCTGCGCCTGCGCGCGCGCATCCTGGAAACCGGCGAGACCCAGAACCCGCTCCACGTGCGCAACGAACTTCGTCCGCACCGCCACCGTGTCGGCGTCTTGCTCGAGGTAGTAGTCACGTTCGCCCAGCGAGAGTCCGCCTTGGAGGATGACGGCCATGTACCGGCTTGGGTCGTTTGGGTCTATCGTGACGGTCGTGGGGAACGGATCGTTGATCGACGTGCGCATCTTGTTGTTGGAGACCAGTACTGAGCTCAATCCGGGCCTGTCGTGGATGCCGTCGATCGCGGTGAAGAACGGCTTGATCGGTTCGAGGCCACGGCGGTTCATCGCCGCCTCGTCCATGTAGGACGAGTACAGGTCGCCGATTTGTTGGGAGATGCTGCCCTTCGCGGCGTGCTCGGCGACGGCTCCCTTGACCACCGATGCGATGTCGCCGTCAAGCTTGTCCTGAATGTCTAGGTCAGTGCCGGTGCACGTCTTGTCTGGACGAAACTGCGCCTTCTTGACCCACGTGCCGAGCGCATAGTCGAAGAAGTCATCGCCCGGCCGAATGCCCTTGTCCATGTCCGCGATGTCGACGCCCCACGTTCCGACCTGTGGCTTGGGCGGTGGCGGACTTGCGCACCCAGTCAGCACCAACCCCGTCGAAAGTCCCACCGCGAGCACGCGAATGAATGCACGCATTTCCATCCCCCCTTTTGGGGCAGCCTACGAGTTCGTCACGTGGAGTGTGCACTGCAATGCGGTGATCGCAAGAAGTCGGCAACGGTCACCGCTCGTCAGGCGTAGGCGTGTACCTAGCCGAACCCGAACCGACACTTACTGCAGTCACGTCGTGTGGAAGACATCACGGCACTGGATGCACATCCAGCCAACGTCGGGGGTTCTCGACGGTTCGCGAACGTGCGAACTCTCGCCGAAGCAAGAGGCGATGGCGCCAACCCAGACGAGCATCGCGAGATAACGAAAGGTCCGGGTCCACTTTCACCCGACGCAAAGCGGTCCAGATTCGCCCGACGTTGACACGCGCGCCAGGAGCGGGGCTTTAGCTACCGGATGAGGTGTGGCTGGACGGCGCGCCTACGTCGGACCCTGCGCAGACGCGCGGAGCGGCACTGTGGGATGGCGGCACTACCGAGGCAAACTGATCGGCGTGAGCTACAACTTTGCGTTTTGGTCTGGAGCGAACGATCTCGATCCTGGACAGGTGTATCGACAGCTGAACGACGAGCGTCATAGTGCCGGAGTCGATGTGGTGGACCCCGAACTCGTCTCGGCGGCGATCGCGGAGTCCTTGGCCGGATGGCGCTGGGACGGACAGATCCTGCAACCACCCGGGACAGATCCCGACGGAGCGCCGGCGTTCGACGTATCCATCGGCGAGCAGCTCGTCGAGTTTGTCGGCTACGGGTGGGAACCCGAACACGCCAACGCGATCATCGACGCCATGCATCGCCTCGGGCTCCGACTCTACGACCCCCAGGTCGATGAGCGGTTTGCTTAAAATTCCCGAGGGTTTGCGTTGATACCGTTCGATTTTGCGCGTCCGTAAATGCCGTCGAAAGCCACCCGGTCGTCGAGGTCGGCTCGCCAACGGGCCTGTGCGGCTTCGATCAGCTTGTAGGCCATGGCAATACCGGCCGTCCGCGAGCCCGGCCCCTTGGTCGATCCGGCGCCTCGACCGTCACCCCCGACCCCCGTCAGCTGGTGCAGTGAGGTCGGCTGGCCGGGACCGTGTGTCTCGCTCCGCCGGCCGACTATGCAGGGAAATCCGCGCTGCGAGAAAGCGTCTCGTTCGTCCGGATATCGGCGAGGGTCTGCTGCAGCGAATCGATCACGGCGTCGTAGCCGCTATTGCCCAGGACCAGCCGGCGGGGCGGCGGGTCCTGGGCCATCGCCGCGATCACCGCACGGGCACCGCGGAGCGGATCGCCGGGCTGCACGCCGTCCATCCCCACGAAGACGGCCCGGACTTGCTCCAGCATGTCGTGATATACCGGAATCGGCTCCGCGACAGGCTCGTTCGCGAAACCGGTGTAGGCGTTGGTGCGGAACGCCCCCGGTTCGACTGTCAGCACGGAGATGCCCTGTGTGGCGACCTCGTCGCGCAGCGCATCGGTGATGGCTTCGATGGCGAACTTCGTCGCACTGTAGTAGCCAAATCCGGGCGCTGACACGAGCCCGGCCACCGAGGACACGTTGACGATCCACCCGTCGCCCCGGGCGCGCATTCCCGGCAGCACTGCACGCGTCACCGACACCACGGCGAAGAAGTTCAGCTCGAACATCGCTCGCAACGAGGATTCGTCCATCCCTTCGATCGATCCGTACCACCCGCGACCGGCATTGTTGACCAGCACGTCGATGCCGCCGAAGTGCTCCTCGGCGGCATGCACCGCACGCTGCACCTGCGCCGCATCGGTGAGTTCCAGCGGCACGACCAGAACACGGTCGCCGTACTGCTCGGCCCACGTCGCCAACTCCTGCGAACGCCGGGAGGTGAGCGTCACGCGGTCCCCGGTCTCCAGCGCCGCCTCGGCGAACGCCACCCCGAAGTTGCCGGGCGTGCCCCCGGTGATGAACCATCTCTTGCTCATGGCTCGATCACCAGCCGGCTGATCAGCGCGCCGTCGAGGGTGAATCGGAAGTGCAGGTCGACGACCCCGCCGGGGAAGTTACCCTCCAGGTGCTGCCCGACGTCGATGGTGGTGTCGGTCGTTGTCGCGCCGGTGGACTCGGAGGTGTAGGTGTACTCGCAGGCCGAGGCGGTCAGCCAGGCCCCGATCTCGTCACGGCCCGTGTAGTCGCGGCCCTCGTCGGTCACGACGGCATCGGCGGTGAACGTGTCGCGCGCTCGGCCGTCCTCTCGGGTGCTGAGCGCGGTCATGAACGTCTTTATGGTGTCCGGGAGTGCTTCCCATTCTGTGGTCATGGCCCCACGTTCGAGCTTCCCGTAAGGGGAAGGTCAACCTTCGGTCGGCGAACCTCGTATTCGTGCCCCCCGGCTGCCAGCCCCCCGGTTCCCAGGGAGGCCACTGGAACGGGACGGGGGCCTTCGGACTCACGCCGCGATGTTGACCTTGCCCTAGGGGGAGACTTCAGGATGGCCTCACCCCGTACACAGGCGGGGGAACGGAGAGGAGGATGCCATGGGCGCACGGGTCTCGATCGGTGACTTCGCGGTGATGACCAGCCTGAGCAGGAAGGCGCTACGGCACTACCACGACATCGGCATTCTCGAACCAGCTGACATCGATCTCCACACTGGCTACCGGTTCTACGACACCAGCCAGGTCGATCATGCACACATCATCCGCCGGTTCCGCTCTCTGGGCATGTCCATTCCCGACATCAAGGCGCTGTTGAGCACAGACGACGCCGCGGCCCGCACTGAGATCATCACGACTCATCTCGAACAGATGGAAGTGCAACTGCAGCAGACCCGTGACACCGTTGGTGCGCTGCGCGAGCTGCTTTCTCCCGTGCGCACCCCCGCCTCTGTGGAGTTGCGCCGCGAACCCGCGCTCGCCGTGTGGTCGATCGGCGCCACCATCGAGGTTTCCGCGATCGACAGCTGGTTCGCGGCCGCGCTGAAGACACTGAGAGACGCGGTTGCCGCGGCGACGGGCGCACCGTCGGCGGTCGTGCCGGGTGGCCTCTACGACCGAGCATTGTTTCTCGAATCACGTGGCAATGCAACCCTTTTCATGCCTGCGCCGCAGTCCGCGACCCCTCCGAAGGGGGTGCGTGCCGAGGTCTTGCCTCAGGCTGAATTCGCCGTGCTCACTCACCCCGGCGGCCACGACGAGAGCATCGAGCGCAGTTACGGAGCTCTGGGCATCTACGCAAACGAGCATCTGATCAGCGACCAAGGGCCGATCCGCGAACACTACATCGGTGCCACGCCCTCGGATCCGACAGCGTTCACAGCCACGGAAATCTGCTGGCCGATTTTCAGCACCACCCCACCAGCAGAGTGAAAGCAGTTGTCAGCCAGTTTATTTCGCGGCTATGCCGACAGATGTAGCACATGGGCCGCGATCACGGTGTCGTAGACCTATTCGGCTGTCCGACAATGGCGCGCATGCACAATTTTGCGAGCAACCGGGAGTTGCAGTGGCGACGGTCGACACGTGGAAGTCGGGCCACTCCTGGGAGTCCGAGTCGGGGCCGGGCAGTTATCCTCTGGATGTGCCTGATGCGAACAAGCCTCGGCGGCGCGATGCCGTTGAAAACCGGGTGGCATTGCTAGCTGCCGCGCAGGCAGAGTTCTCCCGGGACGGCTACGGAATTCCCTTGGGGCGCATCGCTGATGCGGCACGCGTTAGTCGAGCCACCATGTGTCGGCATTTCAAGGCGCGTGAAGACTTGATCGCGGCCATCGCCGAAGCCGATCTCGCCGGAGTGGAAGAATTTGCGGCGCAATGCGCGAGCTGTCCGGACGGTCTGCGGGCGTTACTCGAACACACCTGGCGGGTGCAGCAGCAATCGCCCGGTGTGGTGGCCGCTAGAGGGATCACGAACCGAAAGATGCTCCGCGAGCGTGATATCCGCACGCGTGCCGCGTTCGCGCCGGTACTCGTCCATTCGCGTTGCCTTCATTTCCCGCACCGTAGCGCCAACTATGGCTCCAACACGACGGCCAACCAGTCATGCTGCTTGGGCAAGCGTCTACGGTCACACGTTGTCCTAGGCAAGGGCTTACTTACCGCATCCACGCAGTCGGCGTCCGCGCTATGGTCGGAGCTGTGAGACTGCTCAGAGCGCGCCTGTGAGGGTTGAGCCGTAGTGTGGGTGGTCCAGCCGCGCCAGCTTCGGCTTCAGGTCGGTGACGGCCCAAAGGTCCTACCAGAGGACGCCGTTGCGGCCGATCGGCTGTTTGAGTCTGCGAAGCAAGAAAATCCCCGCATCTCCAAAGGCGGGGCTCTGGCAGCTGCCCGGCGGCTCGGTAACGCCGCCACCGCCCGGTAGGGCATTGGACCTGTCGTATCTTGCGGCCGAGGCGTCCCGTGAATTGTTGGAAGAGACGGGAATTGAGCTGAAGCCGCAGACACTGTCGCTGTGGGCAGTTAGCCAGGGAGATCATTAAAACATTGGTGTGTGTTTCCATGCGGCAGAGACTGATTGGGTTGACGTCTGTGTTGTGGAGTTGTTCATCAGGTTGCAAATCGACGCTGAGTTCAGTGAGGTCGCTTCGGTGCGCACCGCCGCCGGTGCTGCCGAACTCGGCCATGGCGTTGATTATTTGCCGCAGTATCTAAACTTGCGGCGACCCGGTCGACCAGGACATCCACCGCAGCGGTGAGGCATGTTCGTCGGGGCGGGGCTGTCAAGTTCGTTGAGTAAGTCGGCAGGTGCGCTTTTCACTCCAGTCTCATTTGTAGGGAATCGAGACCGCTCGCATTCTGTCTCGCCAGTTGAGCTCAAACGGTCCACTCTGCTGGCGCTAGCAGCTGTCAATGTGAGGACTTTTTCATGGCCACGGACAGCAGCGTGCAGCAGCTGCTTACTCTGGCTATGTGCCTGGCCCAATGCATTTTGACGACCGGCCCGACTTCTATCGGAGATCGAGACCGCCCTATCCCCCTGATCTCTGGCAACGCGTACGAGCCACTGGATTGGTTGGCCCTGGTCGCCTCGCTCTCGACCTGGGTGCCGGCACTGGCCAAGCCACCGGCCCGCTGCTAGCCGAAGGCATGGAAGTGGTCGCCGTCGAACCAGGCGGCCAGCTCGCAGTCACTCTCGCGGCGACCCACCCAAACGCCCAATTGCTGACTTCAAGAGCCGAGGACGTCGATCTCGCCGAGTCGGCGTTTGATCTCGTCGTCGCCGCGACATCGATCCACTGGATGAACCTCGACGTGCTGCTGCCCAAGATCCAGCGCTGGCTCAAGCCAGGGGGACGGCTATTAGTGTGGCGGAACGTCTTTGGAGGTTCTTCCGTTGCGACAACGCCGTTCCGAGCTATCGTCGAAGAGATAGTGGCGCGCCGATCAACACCAGCGCGCACGGGCAACTCCGAGGACGCAAACGCAACCTCCGCCAAGTTGACGTCGACCGGTCTGTTCTCGATCGACGACATCTGCGTCTACCCATGGAGCATTGCCCTGAGCGCAGATCAGATTCGCGGCCTTTTTAGCACGTTCAGCGACTGGAGCCCCGAAGAAGTCAACGAAGCGAGCGAGGGTGCCCGTTCGCTCGGTGCAGAAGTTGTCGAGCACTACACATCCTGGCTCATCGTTGCGTCACCCACGACCAAGTAGCAGTGGGTAGTAGCGGAGGCGAAGCGTTAAAGAGCTGTTCCCATTACTAGAGATTGCGGACGGCTCGGATCCTGTCTCACCGACGAGAACAATCAGGTCGGGTCCCTAGGCTCCCTGATCGTCACTGGTGGCAAAGTCCGTGTCGATCAGCTTGAGCCAGGCGTCTTGGTGGTCTGCCAACGGTCGGCGCAGAGGAAGCGAAACGAATCGGCAGACGAAGATCAGTCCGTCATCGGCGTCCTCTCCGCGAACCAGGTGCTCCCACGTGTCAGGGGTCTCGGTGTTCACATCGATCACGAAGAACGTGGTGCTGCGCGGTTCGCCGGTGAGGGGGTGCGGCTTGTCCTCAGTCACCAACTGGGCGCGGAGGCGCAGGCCTTCAAGGCCTGTCTCTTCACGAACTTCGCGCATCACGGCTTCTTCAAGAGTCTCGTCCGGCCGTACACCGCCGGCGGGGATCTGTGTGCCAGCTTGCGGATGTCCTGCTTGTTCGAACACCAGCAGCTCCCAGGAGTGGAGCTCCCTAAGAACGTAGGCAGCGACACGTAGCCGAGGCGGACTCACGGTTTCATGGGGCTCAGTAAGGCGCGCGCCTAGCCCGGGAGCCTTCAGATGAAGTGCGAAGATAACGTCGCTGGCTGACGTGTCGTCAGTGTCGCGTAACTGATCTTGGCCCAAGATCGGTGCGGACACCGGCTGAAATCCGCACGCCCTAGCCACACCGATGGAGGCGCGGTTCAGCGGATGGGTACGGATGATCGCCCTCTTGCCTGTGTCAGTCCGCCGCAACTGCTCGCAGACCAGACGAACTGCCTCGGTGGCCACACCGCACCGTCGGGCCCACGGGTGCACGGCATAGGCGATGTTGACATCTCCCGGCTCGGGGAGGGCTGGATCGTCGGGATCGAAATCGACGTAACCGGCTAACTCTTCGTCGAGCCATACGCCAAATCCGCGCTTGCCCACACCGCGAGCCGCGTTGGCCGCCAACATCTCAAAGTGACGGGCCGTCGAATCCCATGTCGCCGCAGCGCCGGTGAGCCACTCGATCACAGCAGCGTCTTCGCCCGCCATGTGGGCCGCGACGTCTCCCTCCGCCAGCGGCCTCAGTTCGATCACCAACCGATGATAAGAACGGTCGCGAGGCAGCCCCCAATCAAACCGTCCCCGTGCGGTCCGATACCGGAGCGCAGTTGGTTGCCATGCTTGTTCGGCGACTCGGTGGAAGTTCCGCCATGTGACGGCCTGTATGTCGGCACCGGTCCAACCCGCAATGGCCCGTCCCCCGGCCCCGTCTGCGTGGCTGAACTTCTTGACCGCCCCCACCCCAAGCCCGACCTCAGCGGCCTGGACATCGGTCACTACGACGTCAACGCCAACGCGCAGCCGCGCAGTATGCGCTGCTGGTGAACAACGCCGAGTCCTGACCCGACACCGATCGACTCTCGACGGGTCAGCGTGAGCACCTCATCGATGCCATCGACGCGACCTCGAGAGGGAGGCAGTCGACACGGAAGTGAGAATTTGCGGCGATGTGTCTTGCGCGGGAATGAAGCTGTTGACGAAGGTCAGCAAACCAGCGTTGGACACCAACGGTGAGAAGTCGCATGACGATCATCGGGATTGTTGTTGTGACGCCGACGTTGTCCAGCTCGAGCGGCTACAGGCCGATGCCGAGCTGGAGAAGTACGCGCTGCGCAGATCGCGGAGGGAAACTTCTAGGCCGGCGGCCGTCTTCGGCGGATACGGCGTCTGGCTCTCGGTTGCCCGACGTCGTGTCGTTCCTACGCCACCCAAGCCGAGGCACCTGGGGCAGTGGCCGGGGGACCCCGCCGACGCCGAGACTTGATCTTCCGCCGCTCGGATGTGTTCAGGATACCGACCAGGCGCAACTGGGCCCATGCGCGCGTGAGCGCCCACCAAAGTTTCTCTGAAGTGTTGGTATACAAGCAAATTGCGTGCGGCTACGTCACGAACCATCTGGGATGGCCGGTAGCGCATGGCAATCCGGGCACATGACGAGAAAGGTCCAGTCAAATTTCACGTCGATCGCCAACCACCGGTCGCACTCGGGATCACCATCGGCAGGCGACGGTCGCAGACATCGGGCGCAATGACTGTCGAGGGTCGACTTGGACACCTGTCAACGGTAACGGACACCGATGCCCGCCGAAATGTGATCAACACCGCACGACGGCGCCTTCGGAGACGAGAGACCAAGCGCGGGTTGGCCTTCGTCGTGGCCGGTTGTCAGCTCCGGTTGAATTGTGAGCAGCCTGTTCCGGTCGAAAAGTGAGCAGGTGTGCTTACGGGGTTGAGTCTGCCTGACGGTCGGCGTCTACGGAGGGCAGTGTCTCGATCGTGGTGTGTTTGATGCGGTAGCTGGCCCCTTTGAGGGCGATGACGTCGGCGTGGTGCACGATGCGGTCGATCATCGCCGAGGCGATGGTGGCCTCGCCGAACACTTGTCCCCAGCGGGAGAACGGCAGGTTGGAGGTCAAGATGATCGAGGACTTCTCATACCGGGTCGAGACCAGCTGGAAGAACAGGTTGGCCGCTTCGGTGTCGAACGGGATGTAGCCGACCTCGTCGATCACGATCAGCCCGTATCGGGAGATTTTGCGCAGCTCGGCCTCCAGGCGCCCGATGCTGTGCGCTTCGGCCAGCCGGCTGATCCACCCGGTCGCCGGGGCGAACGCGACCCGGTGCCCGGCTTGGGCGGCGGCGATCGCCAGCGCGGTCGCCAGGTGGGTCTTGCCGGTTCCGGGCGGTCCGAGCAGGACGACGTTGCGGGCCTCGGCCAGCCAGCCCCCGCCTTCCAGGCGAGCAATCTGGGCGCGGTCGAGGGCGGGTTGGGCGGTGAAGTCGAAGTCGGTGATCGTCTTGATCGCTGGGAACCCGGCATACCGAATCCGTTGCCGCGCTCCGGATTCGGCGCGGGCATTGGATTCCACTGCCAACACTGCGGCCAGGTAGTCCTCCAGCGACCACGACGCGGCACGGCCCTGTTCGGCCAGGCGGGCGTAGTGCCCGGCGATGCGTGGCGCCTTCAATAACCGGGCTTGGTGGGCGATGAGCTTGTCGACTTCGCCGGGCACCGGGGTGCGCTTGGTGGCCATCAGGCGACCTCCCCGGTCCCAAACACCGCGTCATAAGCGCTTAGATCGGCGACCTCCACGTCGACGTCCAAGCGGTCCGCGGTACCGGTTCGCCGGTGCCGATACTGTTGTCGCAGGATCGACGCCGCAGCGACGTGCGCCGGATCAGATGCCAATCCATTTGCACCCCAAAGCCTTTCATGATCAGCAACCAACCGGTCGCCGCAGTGGGCGCGGACGCGGTCCAGGGTGGCGGTCACGGTGATCATCCGTCCGATCGCCTCGGGATGCACCGAATAGCTACTCGAGGCGATCGCCACGTAGTAGTCGCGGCCCAACCGGGTGCTCACCGTGGTTCCGGTCGCCGGCGCGACCGGCGGCAGCACTGCCATCGCCACCCGGTCGGCGATCAGCGCCTCGGCAGGGATCAGCCGGGTGCTGGCGTGGCGGCGCACGTTGGCCACCGAGGCCAGCCAGTCAGCGAGCTGAGCGTTGAAGTCCGCCGGCGAGGTGAAGCTGCGCCCGGGCAGAAACGACGTTCCCAGATAGCCGTTGGCGCGCTCCACCACACCCTTGGTCTCGGGATCATAGGGGCGAGCCTGGATCAGCCGGGTGCCCAGCACCCCGCAGAACCCGGACACGCCTTGCGCCAGTCGGCCACGTTGACCGATACCGGACTCGTTGTCCCACAACAAAGTTCGAGGAACAGCACCGAAGTTCTGCGAGAGCAGTTGCCACATCCCGGCCAACAGGTCCCCGGTGATCCGTGACGGAAGCATCACCGCGGCGATGAACCGCGAATACGCCGCGACCATCACCAGCACCGGGAACGACCGCAGCACCCCGCCGTGATCGGGCACCAGTTGGCCGGGGAACCACAGGTCGCACTGCACCTGCTCACCGGGCACATGAACCAGCCGGTCACACGGATCGGTCGGGGCGTACTCCGGGCGGATCCTCGCAACGTTCTCCGCGAACCAGGAATGCCCACCGCTCCAGCCGACCCGCTGGGCGATCACCGTGGCCGCCATCGTCGGGTACTCCCGCAGCAGCGCCCGCACCGCCGGCTCGACCGCCAACCAGGCCGACGACGCCACAGGCGCCCGTTCATAGCGTGGCGGCGACTCAGAATGCACCGCGTTAGCCACGGTGTTGCGCGCCAGCTTCAGCCGCCGCGCAATCTCAGCCTGCGACAACTTCTCCGACCGATACAACCGGCGGATCTCGGCCCAGTCCTCCACAGTGATCACTCTCCAATCAGAAGGGTGCTCACTTTTCGACCGGAATCACCTGCTCACTTTTCGACCGGAACTGACAGCTGAGGTGTTGGCGGTCGTTGATGACGACGGTGGTGTCAGAGTGATATGCGCGGGTTGGTTACCGCAAGACGATGTTTCGGATGTGAACGTTACTGCTGCGTACAAGCGAGCGTCACTGGCGATCCTTCTTGAATCATGTTGTGGCTCATAGGTTCTTGATAGGTTGGTTCGCTCACCGCGCCAACGCCTGATCACCTGGGTAGCCACGTCTCGTGGCCAGGCCGCTATGGCATGGTTGCCAGGGACCAGCACCAGCCGGCGAGCTCGCGGCGACGGCGACGTTAGCGACCAGTGGATTCTTGCCGCGCTCGGTGAAGGTGCGCCACCGGCTCTAGCTATCGGTCACGACGGCTTCAGACCGAGGTTGGTGTGTGACACGCGAGGTAAGTTGTGGTCCTTCCGCAACAGGTGTATTGGCTAATAGGCATTGAAAACTCCGCGACCGCGCTCTGAGACACTCCATTCGCGATCATGGGCATTACAGAAGGCGTCGCGGTGTGACGCCTGAAGTGCAGGTCAGCCTTGTGGCCTGTCTCGGCCAAGCCGCAGAGCACTTCGGCACTAGGTCGCCGGAAAGCAACGCTTCGCCATCGCGTAGTGCGAGAGAATCTGGTACCGTTTTCTACACCACATAAATAGGAGAGTGCGGTGGATGTCAGCGGTAAGAAGGCGGTCGTTGTCGGTGGAGCGTCTGGCATGGGCCGTGCCTCGGCCGAACTTCTCGCCGCAAAGGGGGCAGATGTTGCAATCCTGGACCGAGAGGGATCCGACGGCAAGGCGGTCGCCGATGCCCTCGGGGGCGCGTTCTACCCGGCGGACGTAACCGACTTCGTCGGCACCGAACTTGCGCTACAGGAGGCGGTCGACGGGCTAAACGGCCTGCACGTCATTGTCACCACCGCTGGCGGCGGCATCATCAAGCGAACTCTGTCCAAGTCGGGACCGCACGACCTCGAATCGTTCCAGGCCATCATCGATCTCAATCTGGTCGCGACCTTCAACATCAGTCGGTTGGCCGCGGCCCACATGGCGAAGAACGACCCAGAGGACGAAGAGCGTGGCGTCATCATCAACACTGCGTCCATCGCTGCTTTCGAGGGCCAGATCGGACAGATCGCCTACACCGCGGCGAAGGCCGGCATCGCGGGTATGTGCCTGACCATGGCGCGCGATCTCGGCTCGCTCGGGGTGCGGGTCTTGGCGATCGCGCCGAGCCTGTTCTTGACTGGGATCACGAGCGTGATTACCGAGGAGATGGCGGCGCCGCTGGTAAAGGATGCCGCCTTTCCCAAGCGCATGGGCCGACCCGAGGAGTATGCGAAGTTGGTCGCGGGGATCGTGGACAACCCGATGCTCAACGGTCAGTGCATCCGTCTGGACGCAGGACAACGGTTCGCGCCCAAGTAGGTGGGCCTTCCGGCCGAATTCCATTGCTAGCCTTCGAAAGTGCTGCATCTCGGCCAAGTAGTGGTCGGGTGACCGGTCAGGACGAGATGCGTTCCACCTCGACGGGCACCGCGGTGACACTGGGCTGGCCCGTCAACAGATCGGGTGCGGGATCGGTCAGGCGATTCACGTTCTGACTATGCCATCCGTGGGCGATCCAGACGGTTTCGCGGGCCATTGACGAATCGATGAGCACCTCGCCGATGACCTCGCCTCGTCCGGTGTGAACGCGCACCCGATCTCCGGTTTCGATCTTGCGTGCGTGCGCCACGTCGGGACTGATCCGGATGCGAGGAGCCTTGCCTGCGTGCATCACTCCGTAGTGGGAGCTGTTCACGCTCTCGATCGTGTGTCCGCTCGCCAAGCGAGGGCCGGCAACGTCCGTGCGGTGCACGAGCTCGGGTAGACGATCGGTAAGCACGCGCCTCGATCTCGTCGACCATGGCGACTGACGGCCGCTCGGAGAAGATCGCTCCGAGCTCTGGACGGCTCGCCGGACCTGGACCGGTCGACCCATCCACGGGTGCGTGGTCCTCCCACCGTGGTCCGTCCATCATCGTGCTGCTGCCCGGCAGAAAACGCATTCCGCCCCGGCGGTCGAGCGAGCCGGTGAGTATGCCCACCACCCAAATCAACCAGTACGTCAACACCGCGTCCGGCGAGAACGAGATCCCGGTTCCGGGTAGGAATGACACTTGACCGGGTCTCTTGATCGTGGCGAGCAGGTCGAGCAGGTCGAGCTCCGCGAGACCCGTTCGCCGCACTGCCAGCGTGACGTCAAACGGTCCGAGGACGTCGATCAAGTGCGCGACATCGTCAATGTTGCATGCTGTTTCGACCTCGTGGGCGTCGAACCCATCCCGAAGGAGCGCGCGCGAGCCAGGCGACGATGAAGACGTCCGATCCCGGTCGCGGCGCGAGATGCCGGTCTGACGTCTTGGCAGTCCGCGTGGCTCTTGGGTCGATGGTCCACACCTCGCCGCCGCGCTTTCGGAATTCACGGACCCGGTCGTTGAAGTTGGTCGCAGGCGTTCCGACGTAGCCGCCGGAAACCGATGGGTTCTGCCCGACGACGACCGTCAACGTCGACGCAGGCTCGTCTGGAGTCCACACCGGCACGGCTTGGGTGAAGCCCGTCACCAACTCGGCAGCCCGCTCAGTGGCGCGACATCCAGCGTCAGCGCACTGTACAGCGACTTCGTGCCTACCATTCCGAAGAAGGTGTGCATCGAGAACAACTCATTGACGGAGAAGGTGTCTGGACCGTGCTCGTCCTTCAACCGTTGCAATTTGGTCGCCAGCTCGTCGACGAATGCGGTCCACTCCACTTCGGCGCCGTCGATGCGGGGGCGGTCTAGTCGGTTTTCGGCATGGTGCACCCGCGCGATGTTCCGACCCTTCTCACAGCTGTAGCCGTGCGATGCCGGATGGTCGCGGTCTGCAACGACTTTGGTGATCGTATTGCCCTCGACGGTTGCGTACATCCCGCAACAGGCGGCGCACAGAAAGCAGTTGAATCCCACCTGTCGAGACGTCGCGGCTTCCGCATCCGTCATGTGGGCCCCGGTGCCACTGGCTTATTCGCTCAGTGGGCTGTCGCCAAGTCGGCGGCGTCCTTTGGGGCACCGTTGCGGCGGGTCACCCGCACGTCGAGTTTGGCCAGTCCCCGAAGGGTGGGGTTGCTCCTCCATCCCGGATCTCCCACGATGTCGATGCGGTCCACGTTGTCGACTATTTCGCGAAGTACGGAGTGGCCTTCCAGCCGAGCCAACTGGGCACCGAGGCATAGGTGGATTCCTGAACCAAAGGACACGTGCCCCGTCGGATTCCGCTCGACCCGAAATGCGTCCGGGTCCTCGAACTGGCGTGGATCTCGGTTGGCCGCGCCCCACAGCAGCAGTACGCGGGATCCCGCCGGGATCGTCGCCCCCGAATCGGCGACGTAGTCAGAGCGCGCCGTGCGGTACAGGCCCTGGATGGGTGCGTAGTAGCGCAGTTGCTCTTCGACGGCGCTGGGAATCAGCTCTGGGCGATCCTGGAGGAGTCGCAGTTGATCGGGGTTTTCCGACAACGTCAAAAACATCGTGCCGAGCATGTTCGTGGTGGTCTCGTTGCCGGCGAGTAGCAGTAGGAAGGCAAAGAAGAACAGCTCGTCGTTGCTCAGTTGGCCGTCGTGAGCATTCGCCACCAGTCGGCCCAACACGGTGTGCTCGTCGAGCAGCTCACCTCGCCCCAATTTGTCGGTGAAGTAGTTATGGAAATAGCCGATCGCCCTCATCCCCGCGATTCCCTGCTTCATGCCCGAAAGCGACATGTCCGCATTTGCCAGGCGGACGGTTTCGTTGGACCACTCCTTGAAGGCCGCGAGATCGTCGTCGGCGATGCCGAGGATGTGGGCGATGACGGCGGTGGGCAGAGGTTCGGCGAGCAGCTTGACTATGTCCACCGGCGGGTTGTCGAAAAGACCCGCGGTGTAGTCGCGGGCGAGCTGCACGACCGTCGATTGCCAGGATTCCAACGCGCCGCGGGTGAACGCGGGTTGGGCTTGCTTGCGCATCTGGGTGTGCCGTGGCGGGTCCACCGTAAGCAGTGAGGAGGATCGCATGCGGGTGTAGGAGATGCCGTCGGCGCTAGAGAGGACGTTCGACGCGCGAGCACCGGCCCGCACGTCGTCATATCTGCTCAAGATGAAGATTCCCCGTTTGGGGTTGTAGTGAATGGGCCCGCTGTCCAAGAGGCGTCGATAGTGCGGATACGGGTCCGCAGTCGTCTCGGGATCGATCGGATCGAAGTCGGTGACCTCGACGCCGGACGGCACCGAAACCTTGCGGATCTTGCGCTTAATCCTATGAGACGCGTCGTCTGCCAACCCGGCGGCCAGGCTCGGTCCATACATCTTGAGGAAACGCATCTGCGATCGGATTGGCATGGTCGCCAAGCTTAGGGGGAGGTCGGTCGCCTGTAAATATCTAACCACCATAGACTTCAAGGCCTCTGCCGCCGTTTGATGTGCCGCGGGGCGCCGTCCCAGTGCGGAATGGTGGTGCGTCGCGGCGCAAGACGGGCAGGTGCAAGCAGCGGCTCAGTTCTCTACACAGGCGTTTGTACTATCTGCCGCGATGGCAACGAGTGGGTCCGTCGCCGGATTGAAGAGGGCCATGTGGGAATCAATTCCGAGATGGCGCAGTCACTCCACGCAGCTGCCGTGACACTCTGCGCTTGCATCGACACCGCGATTAATCTATACAAGGTAGGAAAATAGCGAGGGCGAACTGGACTGTGGGGATGCCGACGCCGTGATCAAGCAGTTTTCGAGCGAGGAGCGGATCGTTGACGAGCTGGGGCCAGGACCTGGAGGGGGTCGGGACACTGGTCATCGGGGCGTCCTCGGGAATCGGTGAGGCCGGCGCGCTCGCTGCGCCCGCCAGAGGGGCTCGGGTGTGTGTGGCTGCCCGGCGCTTGGACCGGTTGAAACGGCTCTCGAAGTCCGTCGGTGGGACGGCTTACGAGCTCGACGTGTCCGATCCGATGGCGATCGAAGAAGTGCTCAGTGCCGTCAACGCCGATCTCGGCGGGATCGATGCACTCGTCTACACGAGCGCCGTAGTTCCGTTCGCTCGAATCGAGGACACCGACTTCACCACGTGGATGCATGCGTTCGCGGTCAACGCAGTTGGCGCATCGCACACCATGCGCGCCGCCGTGCCCTTCTTGGTGCACGACGCGGTAGCGCTCGTAACATCCAGCCGCGACGCCGGGCCGCCGCGGGTCGGAGTAGCTGCGTACAACGCGAGTAAGGCCGCACTCGACGAGATTTGGCGGTCGTGGGGGGTCGAGCATCCTTCCGTGAACGTGATCCGGGTGAACCTCGGCCCCACTAGTAGGACCGAAATTCTGCGCGGCGCCGACCAGGATCTGCTTGCCGACCTGAGCCAGACGTGGGCGTGGCAAAAGATCGAGGTGGATGCGGTGTCGGACGTCGCCGACGTCGCAGAATCTCTGCTGGCACTGATCGCAAGTGCACGCCGCACACCCTCTGTGCGAATCGAAACGGTGAACATCGTGCCGCGCCCTGAGACGAATAGCCGAACGGCCACGCCGAGATGGGGAGTAGGAAAGCAGTGTTAGTGACAATGAATGGCGACACAGTCGTCCATCGTCGGGCCTGCGTCAGCTTCATCCCGGTCACGGAATCCACCGCTTGGTCGTTGTGGCAGTGAGCATTTCGCTGCTACTGGAGATGGCGTGGTCGGCGAATCCAGATAGGACGGCCGTGGTGTCCGACGGACAGCGGCTGACGGTCTCGGAACTGAGCGAATTGGCCGACGGCGGTGCCGGCGTCATTGCGTCGTCGGGAGCCAAGCACGTCGTTTACGTCGGCACTGGTGGGGCCATGCTGCCGCTTCTCCTCTTTGCTTCGGCCAGGGCCGCGGTGCCGCTGACGCCACTGAACTATCGGCTGTCCGCTGACGGTGTGCGTACCTTGATCGGTCGACTCCCCGAACCGCTGGTGATCGTCGACGACGAGTACCGAAGCATCGTCGGCGACGCCGGCATCCAGGTGCTGCCATCGGCCGAGTTCCTGCACGCCGCAAGTAGCGCCGATGCCGCGGCCGAGTTCGCCGACCCCGAAGCGGTTGCGGTAGTGCTGTTTACGTCAGGGACAACGTCAGCCCCCAAGGCCGTTGAGATAAGCCACAATAATCTGACCAGCTATGTCACCGGTACCGTGGAGTTCGGCTCAGCCGATCTCGATGACGCAGCATTGATCTGCGTTCCGCCCTACCACATCGCAGGCGTGTCAGCGGCACTGTCAAACCTCTACGCAGGCCGAAAGATGGTTTACCTGACCAACTTCGACGCACACGCCTGGATCAGGCTAGTGGGCGACGAGGGCGTTACGTCGGCGACGGTCGTACCGACGATGCTCGACCGGATCGTCACCGTGCTCGAAGAGTCGCCCTTCGATGGCCCGGCCTTGCCGACTCTACGGACCCTGGCCTACGGCGGATCGAAGGTCGCTGCGCCACTCGTCCGCAAGGCGCTTTCGTTGTTACCCCAGGTGGGCTTCGTCAATGCATACGGGCTCACCGAAACCAGCTCTACCATTGCCGTTCTCACGCCCGATGACCATCGGACTGCGTTGACGTCCAGCGACTCCTCGGTTGCGCGTCGGCTCGGCTCGGTAGGCCTACCCGTACCGAGCGTCGAGGTGCAGATCCGCGCCGAGGATGGCACGGTGCTAGGCGCTGGTGAAGTGGGTGAACTCTTCGTCAGAGGCGACCAGGTATCGGGCCGCTACACGGGTATCGGATCAGTCCTCGACGCAAACGGCTGGTTTGCGACCAAGGACGTGGCCCATCTCGACGAGGGGGGTTATCTATACATCGGCGGGCGATCAGACGACACGATAATTCGTGGCGGAGAGAACATCGCCCCTGCCGAAATCGAGGACGTGCTCGTCGAGCATGCCGATGTACGCGATTGCGCGGTGGTCGGGGTAGACGACCCCGCGTGGGGGCAGATCATCGTCGCCGTTGTGGTGCCCGCCTCGGCTGCCGCGCCGGACGTCGAAGAGTTGCGTTCTTACGTTCGCCGGCAGCTCCGCGGGTCACGAACTCCGGACAGGGTGGTCTTCCGAAATGAACTGCCTACCAACGCGACCGGCAAAGTGCTGCGTCGTGATCTCGTTGCGGAATTGAATTCCATGAAGGAGCACGCATGATCAAGAACGGCCTACGGTTGAAGAGCCAGGTATGCGACACCCAGGTGATCGTGGTGCGTAGCGCCGAGAGCCTCGAGGACCTTCGCGCCGGCGGCGTACGGATGGTCCCGGTGGCCGACGAGTCCGCTGCGGCGTTGACGGTCGACCCGGCGTTTTCGTCGGGCACGCTGATGGGCAAGCGCTACGTCGACGACGCCGGCGCCGAGGTGCTCGTGACGAAGGCTGGCGTCGGCTCCCTCTCGATCGGTACCACCCCTCTGGCCGTCAAGGACGCCAAACCTCTGCCCGCTAGCGACTGAGTGCTCCTTGGTGCCCAACCGCTAGATCGCTGGTGTGATAGAACCCGGATTCGTCGAAGACCTGCGCGCAGGAGACTTTGTTCGCAGTCGAAGCTCGGGAAGGTCTCGCGCAACTGGCATGCGATCTAGCGACCGAACGCGACCGTTCGTGGGCGAGAACCGGCGTCATCGACGGTTTGTGGCGAACGCTTCTCTAGTCCTGGATCTGAATTGCTTGCTTGGGGCAGGCATGGGCCGCCGCCTGCACCTTGTGACGGAGCGACTCGTCGGGTTGTTCCTGCAGGAGTTCGAGTGTGTCGTCGGGCTGCATCCGGAAGACCTCTGGCGCCTCGGCCATGCACTGCGCATTGCTTTCGCAGATTTCCCAATCCACAACGATTTTCACAGTCGCCACACCCTACCCTTCACCGTAAAGCGCGTCTTCGAAGCAGGTGGCCGCCTCATGCGCAGAAGCCGAAATACCTTGTGTTAGAGCGTGATCGGTACTGAACTCCACCCGCGGACCGTGCTGGTGTGTGCCTGTACGGCAGTGGACATGTCGACGTCCCATTCGGGGAAGCGGCGCACTGTTTCCTGCAGCGCAATCCGGCCTTCGAGCCTGGCGAGCGCGGCGCCAAGGCAGTAGTGAGCTCCGATTCCTAGGGAGACGTGCTGTCTTGGTTCGCGGGTTATGTCGAAGGTGTCCGCATTGTCATATTGCCGCTCATCGCGACCTGCGGACCCGTTCAGCAACAGCACCTTCGATTCGGCGGGGATCACGGTCCCGTGCAATTCGACCTCGTTGAGTGTCCACCGCCCTTGCACGGGGGAAGGAGCCTCGTAGCGCAGCAATTCTTCGACCGCTCCGGGGATGCGGCTGTGGTCCTCCGCCATCAGGCGGAGCTGGTCGCGGTGCTTGGGAAAAGTAACCGCGGCCCAACCAAGAAGGCGCGCAACCGTTTCGGTGCCTGCGCCTACGAGCAATCCTCCGAAGTCACAGGCCTCTGGATCCGTTAACTTGCGTGTGACGCCTTGTTCGTCCGTCAGCTCGGCTTGGCTGAGCGCGGTGAACAGATCGTCGCGAGGACTCTTGCGGCGGTCCTCTAGCGCGTTGAGGATGTAGCTCGCCATCCATAGGCGCGCGTTGATGGAAACTTCGTTGATCATTCCTGCCTGCGGGTCGACGTGGAAGATCTCGTCGATCTTGAGCCGCACCTCTTCGCCCTCGGATTCCGGTACGCCGAGCATGGAGGAGATCACCATCGAGGGTAGCTGCTGTGCGAATACGGTGACGTAGTCGAACCCCGAGCTTCCCACGTGTGGGTCGAGAAGTTTGCCGCAGATGGCCCGGATCCGGTCCTCCATCTCCGCCGTCCGCTTCGGTGTGAACGCCCGAGATACGAGTGCTCGCAATGCGGTATGTGCAGGCGGATCCATCTGGATGAGGACGTCCAAATCACCGAAGTCCGTACCGATGTACTCCAGGATGGTGCCTCGGGCTGACGAGAAGGTCTTCGTGTTGTTCAGCGCGGCCTGCACGTCCGCGAATCGACTTAGGGCCCAGAAGTCGTACTTCTCGTTGCGGTACACGGGGTACTCGTCTCGCAAGCGTCGCCACACCGCGTGTGGGTTCTTGTCGAGTTCGACGTCGTACGGATCCCAATAAATCTCTTCAACCGGCGCGACCACGTACATTCTCCTTGGGTGACTTCGCAGTTCGGTTTCAACGCCTCGCGTGGCGGGATGAGCTGCGCGATCTCGACACTTCTTTCCAGCCATCCCTTTTCACCGTCGATTGGCGCGGTGCAGGTGAGCCGGTGCTGGGTTGGCTGAGATTATAATGGGCCTCTAGAAAAGTCAACTGATGGACCACGAAACGGCTGCGGGTCGGCGCCCAAGCCGTAGCGGCATCGGAAAGGCTGTCGCGTAGGTGCGAGTGGCAGGCCAACGCGTCGCACCAGCATCAAGGCTGTTGAAGTCGCCGCGCGCCAAGCGCAGCGGGACGAACCTCGCATGCTTGCCGCGGGAGCCTCGACAGAGTTCCCGAATTAGTATAGAAAAGAGGCTGTCATATGGTCCGCCCACTACGTGCGGGCCGGAACGGGGTTGTTGAAGTGACAGGGAGTGTGCGTGACCGTGGTGACATGGTCGCAGACCGCCCGCACGCGGCGGTCAGGCTCACTGCGCAGGTGCAAGTGTTGCCCGCCGTGAACCGTGCTGCGGGCGCAACACCCGACCTGCAACCCCAACAGGCGAGCGGCGTTGACGGCGGTCGCGTCAGTGAGAACGCGAATTCGCGGCGATACGCCTCTAACCGGGCCGGCTCACCGAGAGCCTCACAGGACAGGAGCTTCCGATGGAAATGAACGACATGATCATGGTGAGCATCGATGATCACTTCATCGAGCCGCCCGACATGTACGACAACCACGTGCCGGAAAAATACAAGGATCAGGCACCCAAGCTCGTTCGCAACGAACACGGCATTGACGAGTGGGTGTTTCAGGGCGACAAGGCCTCCACGCTGCTGGGGCTTGGCGCGACAGTCGGATGGCCGAAGAACGAGTGGGGCTTCAACGCCGGCAGTCTCTCGGAACTGCGGCCAGGCTGTTTCGACGTACATGCTCGGGTTCGCGACATGGACGCCAACGGCATGCTGGCGTCGCTGAACTTCCCGACGATGGCAGGGTTCAATGCGCGTACGTTCGCCGAGGCGCCCGACAAGCCGCTGGCGTACATCATGCTTCAGGCGTACAACGACTGGGTCGTCGACGAGTGGTGCGCCGAGTATCCCGGCCGATTCATCCCGCAAGGCGTCGTCCCGATGTGGGACGTCGAACTTGCTGCAGCCGAGATCCGCCGGATGGGGAAAAAGGGCCACAAGGCGGTCTCATTCCTCGAAACGCCCCACTCGAAGGGTTACCCGAGCTTCCTTTCCGGTTACTGGGACCCGATGCTCAAGGCAATCTGTGACGAGAACATGGTGCTCTGCCTGCACATCGGCGCAGGCTACGACGTCATTCAGACGCCGAAGGAGGCGCCCGTCGACCACATGATGGTGCTTGCCTGTCAGATCAGTGCAATCACGGCTCAGGATCTCCTCTTCGGGCCCACCCTCCGCAACTTCCCCAAGCTCAAGGTCGCGCTCTCCGAGGGGGGTATCGGCTGGATCCCGTTCTACCTGGACCGCATCGATCGTCACGTCGAGAATCAGTCGTGGCTCAACCACGGCAACGACTTCAACGGCAAGAAGCCCTCCGACATCTTCAAAGAGCACATTCTTGCCTGCTACATCACCGATCCGTCGGGCCTGCTCGGTCGCCACCGGATCGGCATCGACAACATCGCGTGGGAGTGCGACTACCCGCACACGGACACCACATGGCCGTACTCACCGGAACAGGCCTGGGGTGAGTTCAAGGAGGCCGGCTGCACACCCGAGGAGATCAACAAGATCACCTTCGAGAACGCCTGCCGCTTCTTCGACTGGGATCCGTTCAAGTACACCCCGCGTGAGGAAGCGACGGTCGGCGCGCTCCGCGCCAAGGCAACCGACGTCGACGTCAACCGAATGTCGCGCGTGGAGTGGAAGAAGCAGAACGAGGCCGCCGGCATCGGCGTCTGGTGAACGCGACCCACACGTGAGAAAGGGATCAAGAATGACCAACGTCTTGGCGACCGAGGCGTCGCACACCGATGACACGATCACGTCGATCGGATTCATCTCAGCGGATTCGCACGTGAACGAACCGCGCGACCTGTGGTCGTCGAATCTTCCTGCATCGCTGAAGGATCAGGCCATGCGCGGGCTCGCATCCGCAGGTGACGGTGGCTGGAGTCTGATCATGGACGGCCAGCACGCATTCCAGAAGGACATGCAAGCCGAGGAGGACCGGCTCGCAGTTCTCAAGCCCGAGAAGCGAATTGCCGTGATGCGCGAAGATGGCGTCGCCGGTGAGTGCATCTTCCCGACGATCGCCCTTCAGGTGTGGATGCTGGAAAGCGCCGAAGGCGGTCAAGCCAGTTGTCGCATCTACAACGACTACATCTACGACCAACTGCACCGGCACTCGCCACGGTTCTGCTGTGCGGGCATCGTGCCGACCTGGACCCCGGAGATGGCCATCGCCGAGGTCGAGCACATTGCCGAACTCGGGCTTGGGGCCGTCATGCTCCCGGCGTTGGCGAATCCGATGTGGAATCACCGGCAGTGGCAACCGATGTGGGACGCGATCGAGCGGACGGGCCTTCCGGTAGCCATGCATCAGGGCACCGGACACCCCATGCGGGCCTTCCGCGGTCCCGGCGCCACGGTGGCCAACAACCTCTACATCCAGTCCATGGCACCGCAGGTCGCCACCTTGCTCGCGACCTCCGGGGTGTTGGCCGACCATCCGGGCATCCACGTCGTCCTCGTGGAGTTCAACATCGGCTGGATGGCGTGGACGAATGAGACGATGGACAACTCTGACATCGCCTTCCGCCGCTACGACGAGTTCATCTCGTACGGCGGGCAAAAGGGCCAGCCGTCGGTTTATCCCGATCTGGAGCATCCACCCAGCTACTACGCGAAGCGTCAGGTGCACTCCACGTTCGCCAGGGACACCGTTGGAATCGGTAACATCGCGCTCACGGGACCTTCAATGCTGATGTTCGGCAACGACTATCCGCACGAGGAAGGCACGTACCCCCACTCGCGCGAGGTGGTCGCCGAACAGGCCAAGTTGATCTCGGACCCAGCGGTCGCCCGAAAGGTGTTCCGCGAGAACGCCCTCGAGGTGTTCAAGTTCAATCCTGCGGACGTCACGCCATTCGCCTGAACGGGCACGGAAGAGTAGCGGGTTCAAGGCCTTCGGCATACAGGTTTCAGGGATTAGAGGAGGTACGGCATGGTCGCGGCACGCGATGCACAACAGTGGGTGAAGGACGGCGGGTTACACGGGATCGGTGATTCGTTGTACACCCCGTTCTGCGGCAAGGATGGCGATGACATCGACTGGGACGCCTACCGCGTACTCGTTCGCTACTGCATTGGCGACCTCGGCCATAACATGCTGTGGCTGACGAGCGGATGCGCCGAATGGTGGTCCTTGACGCTCGACGAGCGGAAACGCCTGCTCGAAGTGGCAGTGGAAGAAGCACGTTCGATCAATCCGGCCGTCGTGATCGAGGCTTGCACGGCCGCCAATTGCGCCAAGGACGTAGCTGAGTTGACCCTGCACGCGCAGGAGCATGGTGCCGACATCGCCTTCATTCAGACCCCGACGATGGAAGTGCACGGCGGCCCTGGGGTGCAACGCTTCTTCGAGTACATCGCCGAGCGAACGGACATCGCGCTGGGGATGTTCAACAGCAATTCGTCCGGCTACGTCATGACGGGCGAGGAGATGGCCGCGATTCATCACGCCGTGCCGGCAGTCGTTGCCGTCAAGGAAGGGCTGATGGACAGCACGGTCAACACGGTCACACTGCACGCGCTTGCTCCGGACATCGCCATCTGGGAATGCGACACACTGGTTTACGAGGCTGGCTGGCTGGAACAGGGCATCGTGTGCTCCGGACAGCTCGGGAACATCGCGTGGCTTTACGAAAGTGCGGACAACAAGTGGTTCACCAAGTACTGGGAGCTGATCTGGGACGGCAAACTGGCTGAAGCGCGCGCACACCGCGGCGACAACGTCGGCGGAATGCCCTTGTCCGCGAAGTTTGGTGAATACCCGGGCAGGCCAGGCTATCTGACGCACTGGGGGGAGGTGGTGAAGGTCGCGGCGAGCACGATTGGGTTGCCCGTGGGCGACTACCCCTATTCGCGTCCGCCTCAGGCGCGACTCGGCGAAGCCGGGCGCAAGGAGATCGCCGACCTCTTCGTCGCCGCCGGACTCGAAGGCAAGGCGTTGACCAGTTCGGCCATGACAGGGACTCCGGTAAGTGCGTAGCAACGGACTCTGTCGTCGATCGGAGCGTGCCGTATGACCGCCGCCGTGCCCTTGGTCGATTATCTGGTGTTGGGCGATGACCCCCATCTGGTGGCCCATCAATGCCTGCAGTGCGGTGCGCGATACTTCGACCACCGCAACGCCTGTGCCGGTTGCGGCGCAACGTCATTCGAGCGTGCACAGGTAGCGCGAACCGGAACACTGAAGACCTTTACGATCGTCAACTTCGCGATGCCCGGAATTCCGGTTCCGTTCGTCGCCGGTGTCGTCGATTGTGATGGCACTAGCGTCCGGGGGAACGTGATCAACGTCGAACCCAGCACCGACCACATCAGGACCGGCATGAAGCTCCGGCTGGCGACGTACTCGATGGGGCAGGACGGGGACGGTGTCGAGGCCATCGGTTTCGGCTTCGAGCCCGTCTGAGCCACCACTGAGCACAGGCAGCGCAAACCCGTAATCTGTTGAACGAGGAGTTACCGATGGCGTCCGACGATATTTACATCCTTGGAATCACAATGACCAAGTTTGGCAAGCATCCAACCCTCGATGTGCTGGACCTTGCTTCCGAGGCGACGTTGGGCGCGCTGGCGGACGGGGGAGTGTCGATCCACGACGTCGGCATCATCGCCGCAGGCAACCTGTCGGGTATGGGAACCGGCCTGGGTCAGGATGTTCAGAAGCAGGTGGGGCAGACCGGCATACCGGTGTACAACGTGGCCAATGCCTGCGCGACCGGTGCCACGGCATTGCGCACGGTGATGATGGCGCTCAAGGCCGGAGAGTGCGAAATCGGCCTGGCACTCGGCGCTGAAAAGCTTTCAGGGGCAGGCATGCTCGGTCTCGCCGAGACGGCCAGCGAGGCGACGTGGACACCGAAGGGCCGGTTCGGGGCGGTGGCACCCCTCGACGGCCGTATCGGAACTGCCTCGATGCCAGGTGTTTTCGCGCAAGTCGGACTCGAGTACGGTCACCGGTACGGGGGAGTGAGCTTCGAGTTGTTCGCACGAATCTCGGAGAAGAACCATGCGAACTCCACGCTGAACCCACTTGCGGCATATACGAAGCCGATGACTGTCGAACAAATCATGGCGGAGCCGATGATGGCTTACCCAAACACCCGGGCCATGTGTTCAGCCAATTGTGACGGCGCTGCCGCTGCGGTGCTGACAACGGGAGAACGGCTCAAATCGATGTCCTCCGAACAACAGAGGCGGGCGGTGAAGGTGTCGGCGTCGGTGCTCACGACCGATCCCTGGGAGGAGGGCTGCCAAGTGCTGCCAAACATCAATACGCTTACGCGCAATGCCGCGACGCAGGCGTATGAGCAGGCCGGGGTCGGCCCCGAGGATCTCGGTCTCATCGAGCTGCACGACTGCTTCGCCACAGCTGAGTTGGTGCACTACGACAACCTGATGCTCTGCCCGCAGGGCGGCGCGGTCGACTTCTTCGAGTCCGGAGCCTCTCTGCGGCAGGGCCGATCACCCGTCAACGTTTCAGGTGGGCTCGAATCCAAGGGTCACCCGATCGCGGCCACAGGCATTGCGAACATCTGGGAAATCTGCCACCACCTGAGGGGTGAAGCCGGCCCGAGGCAGATCCCGGATGCGACCGTGGGCCTCGCCCACGTCATTGGTCTGGGTTCGACGTGTGGCGTGCACATCTTGGAGAAGTCGGCCGCCTGAGGCGGGAGTCAACGCCCCATTCGGACGGCGGTGTGTAACGCCGTCGACGGACGAGATGTGCTGTCCTGCAGTCCCTACCGCATTGAACCACGAGGGATGAGCAGTCACTTGGTCGACCAGCTCTCACCAATGGTGATAGCGCGCTCGCACGGCGGCCAGTCGTTGCACGGTGCGAGCCCGGTATCCGCCCGACTCGACCGACTGCCTGCTTTGCATCGGCGTATTGATCAATCTGGATGGATCTGGCCCGATTTATTGAAAGTGCGTTACTAATATGGTTACGCTGCAGGCATGGGTGAATCACGCATGCTGATCGACGGCAAACTGGTTGAGGCAGAAGGCGGAAATGTCTTCGACAACATCAATCCGGCGACCGAGGAGGCGCTTGGTCAGGTTGCCAACGGATCCGCGTCGGACATGGCAAACGCGGTGGCTGCAGCTCGCCACGCCTTCGACAACACCTCCTGGTCGACCGACACGGAACTCCGCAAGCGGTGTCTCACGCAGTTGCAAGAGGCGCTGGAGAGTGAGCAGGAGGAACTTCGGCAGGAACTCGTTGCCGAAGTGGGCGCTCCACTTGCGCTGACCTACGGACCGCATCTCGACGCACCCCTCAAACATGCGATCACATGGCCTCGGGACATGATCGACAAGTTCGAATGGTCTCGGTCGCTGGGGCCCGCCGATACGCTGGGCTGGGGCATGCAGACGGAGAGGGTCGTCTGGAAAGAGGCCAAGGGCGTCATCGGCGCCATCGTGCCGTGGAACTTCCCGATTGAATTGTCCCTGACCAAGCTGGGTCCGATCCTCGCCATGGGGAACACCTGTGTGCTGAAGCCGGCGCCCGACACTCCGTTCAACGCGACTCGCATCGGGCGACTGGTCGCCGAGAAGACCGAGATTCCTCCAGGCGTGCTCAACGTCGTGACCTCCAGAGATCACGCGGTAGGCGAGGTGCTGACGCGTTCACCGGATGTCGACATGATCGCCTTCACCGGATCTACCGGCACGGGGCGTCGGATCATGGAGGCGGCAGCCTCCACGATCAAGGACGTGTTCCTCGAGTTGGGCGGCAAGTCGGCTCTGATCGTGCTCGACGACGTGCCGCTGGAGGAAGTGTTGGCCACCGCCGCCATGGCGTGCATCCACGGCGGTCAGGCGTGCGCGCAGGCGTCCCGGTTGCTCGTGCCCCGCAGCAAGTACGACCAAGCGGTCGAGATCTGTAAGGCAAGCTTCGAGAACTGGAAGTACGGTGACCCCACGGTCTTCGAGAACATGCAGGGCCCGCAGATCAATCAGGCCCAGCAGCAGCGCATCATCGGCCTGTTCGACCGCGCGCGAGAGCAGGGCGCCACGACGGTGTTCGGCGGAGGAATCCCAACCCACCTCGAGAAGGGTTTCTTCGTCGAGCCGACGCTGTTCTCAAATGTCACGAACGACATGAACATTGCGCAAGAAGAGGTGTTCGGCCCCGTGCTCAGTGTGATTGCGTTCGACGATGACGACGACGCCGTCCGCATAGCGAACGACAGCACGTATGGCCTTTCCGGCGGTGTCCACTCGGCGGATCTCGATCGAGCGCTCGCAGTGGCGCGGAGGATCCGGACCGGAACGTTAAGTGTGAACGGCGGTATCTGGTACGGCGCGGACGCTCCGTTCGGTGGCTACAAGACCTCGGGGATCGGCCGTCAGTGCGGCATCGAAGGACTCGAGATCTTCACGGAGACGAAGCTCGTCGGTTGGCCGGTCGGGTAGCCCACCGTGCGGTCGCTGTCTTCGGACGGTTCACAGGAGTTGGGTCACTTGGAACCGCCTGATGCCCTCATGAATTGAATCGAGGAAGGCTTGGGAATGTCGAGTGCAAGCGGGCCGGAGCCCATCAAGGTGGGTTTCCTGACTGACTACATCGCTGGCAGCGCTGCGATCGACGATCCGACCATCTACACCAATCCGATGAACCTCGTGTTCACTCGCGCATACGAATCCGGGGTCATCTACCGGCCCGTCGAAGTCGTGCATAGGGTGGTGCAGGGGCTCCCCCGCGGCAGCGTCAAGGCAGTAATCGATGCGTGCGGGGAACTCGTCGATGAGGGGTGCCTTGCCGTTATCGGGCCGGGTATCAGCGACAACGCCCTCGCGCTTCGCCCCGAGATCGAGCGCCGGTTCCGGGTGCCGACCATCAGCGTGTGTGGATCCGAGGAATGGCTTGGCAAGTGGACCTTCGTGCTCAAGAACGGTTCGATGACCGACGAGCCGATCTTCTGGGCGCAGTTGGTCAAGGACCACGGGTATTCGACCGTCGGAATGTTGGTGGAGCAGGCCTACCTGGGCCACCACTATGCCGACAACTTCCGTCGTGCGGCCGACGCAGCGGGCATCAAGATCCTGGTCGAGGAGGGCGTGTCGCAGACGGGTCAGGACATGACGGGTCCGATCGAGCGGATCCATCGCAGTGGCGCCGAGGCGATCGTCCACTGCGGCTTCGGGCTCGGACACGCCGGGATCAACGCTGCACTCGATGAATTGGGTTGGGATGCACCGAGATACATCGGCACCGCGTACGAGACCGCGTTGAACGAGCACATGTGGGATGCCACGCGGGGATGGATCGGCCTTGAGCAGTATGACGAGGGCAATGAGGTCGCGGAGCAGTTTCTCGAGGACTACCAGGCGGTGTATGGCAGCCGGCCGGCCTTCTACGCGCCGCTGTTGTTTCGTGACCTGGCAACCGTGGTTGTCCACGCATTGGCCGGAGCGAAACCGCTTTCGCCGCGCGGCGTGAGGGATGCACTCGAGCGGGTGAAGATGCTCCCCGCCGCGTGCGGATCTGCGGGCACCCGAATTTCCTTCGGACCCTATATGCACAACGGATGGGTCGGATCCCGTTACCTGGTGGCGCGGACTCTCGATCCGGACGGTAAGGAACTCGGTCAGTACTGGAAGTCCACGCTGGTCGGGCGTTTCGGAGACGGATGAGTTGTGCGCCTTGCCAATCCGGGCGATGACGACGTGAGAATGGCGGTGCGAACCGATGGATGGGAGCAAACAGCGCATTCTTCTGGTGTGGATGTGGGTGTTCTCGATCGCCCAGGGCGCGGTGCTGTTCTCCGTGGTGAGGGTCTTCCCACCGCCTGACCCAACCTGGCCGGCGCAGCGACTCGCCGAGTGGTACCACGGGCACAGCACCGCCATCCTGATCGGCGCCATGATCCTGGGCTGGACGAGCGGGTCGATGATCCAGTTCGCCGTCGTACTGTGGCACCAAGCCCGTCGTGTCGAGATTGGCGCGAAGATATGGTCGACGCTGATCCTGGTGAGCTGTTCCATCACCGCGGTCTTCATCGCGATCTTGGGATTGTGTTTCGGAACGGCCGCCTACGGTGCTGGCCGGGCGCCCGAAATAACCGAGCTCATGCACCAATTCGGGGTGTTGTTCATGGTGACCACGGATCAGCTCTACATCGGCGCGTGGGTGGCGTTGGCCATCGTGTGCTTCACGACACCGGATGCTCGCGACAACCCGTTTCCTCGCTGGTGGGGCTGGGCGACGGCGTGGACGATCATCTTGCTGGAACCCGGGGCGGTGGCATTTCTCTTCAAGACGGGCCCGCTCGCCGTCAACGGTTTCCTCGCGTTCTGGATCCCGGTCATTGCCTTCGGCCTGTGGTCAGCCGGCCAAACCATACTGATCTGGCGGGCACTGCCAACTCAGGATCAGGCACCGACGCCGAACGGCGAGGTTGACGTCGCCGACGACATCGGAGAAGACCTCGCCGCGATCGAAAGCCACGCCGGGTGATGGCATCTCGGCTCGACGCGGAGACTGCTGCGTCTCGGAATCGGCAACCCGACGTGCCCGGCGAGCCGGGAGTTTGGATGTTGATCATCGGCGACCTGATCATCTTCGGCGTCATCTTCATCGCCTTCATGCACGCACGCGGAGGCGACCCCGATCTGTTCAATGGCTCGCAGATGTTGCTTCATCGGGCGTTCGGTGGTGTCAACACGCTGCTTCTGGTCACCAGCTCGCTCCTGGTCGCGTTGGCTGTCAACGCCATTCGGCGCGGGACGGCGACCCCAGCGCGTCGGCTACTGTTCGCGGCCCTGCTGTGTGCCGCGTTGTTCCTCGGCAACAAGGGAATCGAATGGATGGCATTGCTCAGCAGTGGCCACGGGCCAACGGCGAACAGTTATTTCATGTATTTCTTCGTGCTGACCGGATTGCATGCCGTGCACGTCGTACTCGGAGCAACACTGCTGATCGTCATGACCCGGATGGCCCGCAGGGGACCGCTGCGCGACGACCAGATCAGCACGGTCGAATCGTTCGGGTGTTGCTGGCATCTCGTCGACGTGCTTTGGCTCGTCATCTTCCCCTTGCTCTACCTGATGCACTGACATGACAAGGCCATCTGCAGAACGTCGTTCGTACGCACTCGTCATCGTGTGGGGAGTCCTCGTGGTCGCCACTCTCATCTCATGGAGTGTCGGTATCGACCACGGCATGGACTATCGATTCTCGACCGTCGTCGTGCTGCTCGTGACCTTCGTGAAGGTGGATCTGGTCGGTAGGAACTTTATGGAGCTACGCGATGCGAAGCCGTTGTTGCGCTTGATCTTTTACGGCGTGTGCGTGGTCATGTGCACCGCGTTGATCGCGATGTATCTCGTCACCGGTTGACGTTCGCACGGTTCGTAGGCTGCGGCGGATTACGGACTCGGAACTGTCTCGGCCGGTACCGAGGTATTTACTGACGCGGCGGTATGCACGATCTCATCGAAGATGACCGCCGGGACGAGAAGACCGTCGGTATCGTCGATTTCCGACAAGTGTGCTTCAACGTCCTCGGCGGTGAATGTTGGGTTGGGACTGAACCAGCCTCGCGTCACGCCGATTTGCAGTTTGGCGACGCGCCCCTGAAAAGCACTGAGGACGGTGTGCGTTCTCGTGCATCGCTCGCTGGCAAGATACGCGACGACCGGTGCAACCTGATCGATTCGCAACGAGTCAAGGAACTCCCTCGCCTCGGGTGCTTCGACCGCTTCGCCGAAGAGCGCGGCAGCCATCCGGGTCCCCGCCATCGGCATGATCGCATTGGCGGTGATGCCGTATTCGGCCCCTTCGATGGCGGCGACGTTCATCATGCCGAGCATGGCGGTCTTAGCGGTCGCGTAGCCGAGCAGGCCGGGTTGTCCGAACACGCCGGCCGCCGAGGAGACGAAGACCAGCCGACCATATCCGGCGTTCTTCATGACGGCGAAGCCCGGCCTGACGACGTGAAGGGCAGCCATGACGTGGTTGGTCAATGCCGCTTCGAACGTTTCGGTGGGGTACTCGGCGAACGGCGCCGAAGCTATGTTGCCCGCGTTCGCCACGATGATGTCGACCTTCCCGAACTCACGGAGCGCGAGGTCGACAGCTGCAGCGCCACCCGCCTCGGTACTCGCGTCGGTAGTGCATGCCACAGCACTGCCGCCAGCGGCGACGATCGCGTCGGAAACGAATTGCGCCGGTGCCGGGTCGAACCCGTTGCCCGCGGGATCGGATCCGTTGTCGTGTACCACGATACGAGCCCCTCGACGTGCGAGTTCGTGAGCGTACCCCTCGCCAAGGCCACGACCGCCACCGGTGACGATCGCCACCCGATCTAACAGAGTGATTGCATCGGACATGTCGGACCTATTCGTGGGTTGGCGGCGCCGTAACGATGTCTTGCTGAAAACGCGCCACGACGGTTAGGTGGGGAATGAAGCTAGTGTTGCCACAGCGGATGACGGAATCAACCACATTGGCAAGGTGTTTGACGTCGATGACTCCACCGCTCAGGTGGCCGTCACCGACCCATGTCTCAATCGCGGAGTTCAGAATCGTCGGATCCCAATTCTTGTTGATCTCGGTCGTCGAGTCGCCCTCTCCGCCGGTGCAGTCTCCGAGAGCCAGGCTGGTGAATCCGATCTCCGGGTGCTCGACTTGCCATGCGACGACCAGTTTTTCGAGTGCGGCCTTCGTCACGGCATACGCGCCGAGCAACGGCCACGGGGTGGTGTACGACGCGGTCAGTGAAGACAGGTAGACGGCCGACCCGGAGTTGGCACCAAGGTGCGGCAGCATGGCCGCCGTGACCAGTGATGCGCCCGTCACGTTGGTCGCGAACATCGTGGCCCACTGTTCTGCACTCGTGTCGGCCAGTGGGCCGAGGAACCCCATTCCGGAGCTGTACACCAGCGTGTCCAAACCGCCCAGCTCACCGACTACCTCGTTCGTAGCCTGTTGGCACGAGCTGGCATCGGTGACATCGCATACGACGGCGACCGCCCCATTGCCGGCCTCGCAGGCCGCGTTGACCAGACGCTCGCGCCTACGGGCGAGGAGTGCCACCCGATGGCCGCGGCCACTCAGGCTGACTGCGATGCTGCGGCCGAGGCCACTCGAGGCGCCGACCACGGCGATGCGCTTGAGGTCATTCGTCACTACGGGTACTCCATCGATCGGCGCCCGGTCGAGCGCAATGGGAGGGGCAACTAGCGGTAAGGCGCGCAGACGTGCGATCGCTACCAGAAGTACGGGTGCTAGGCGAAGTCCGCGTGCCCCCAGACGGGCATGTCGAGACAGCTGTACAGGCCCGGTGCCGCATCGCACGTGGAGGGAATCGCGTTCACGACGCGTCCCGCAGTGGCGTCGACGCCGGGTTGGTCGCTGCCAGCGATATTCAGCACTACGTCCACCTTCGGTGTGCCGTCGATGACTACCTGGCTGGTTCGCACGTTGGCATCAGGTTTCTCGTCGACGAAGGGGGCCCAGTCGTCTATCACCCGGTCGATCATCGAGTAGATCATGCTCATCGTCACGCGTGGTTCCCCGCCGACGAAACCTTCGTGGACGAGGCGCACGGTCGCCACGGTGCCCTTGGGGATCGGACCGGCCAAGCATTCGTAATCAGCGTCGGCCACTGCGACCTCACGCCGGGAGCGGACGTCGTTGAACGTTGTGCCGAGCGTCTTGGCCAGGGCCATGAATTGGCCCGACCAACCGCCGATACCCACCGTATCGGCCATCGTCGGCTTATCGGGTGGCTGCCCGAATCCCATGAACTGAAACACCATTGGATCCTGGTAGGTCGCCATGAATATGCGCTCGGACAGCGTGATCGACTTGATGCCGTGCGAGATGCTGCCGCAAGCGACGATGAAGGCGTCCGTTGTGTACCCGGGTGCGATGCCGGTGCAGAAGAATGATGAGCTACCGGCCTTGCATGCCGCCTCCAGCGGATCCGTGATCTCACGCGGCATCTGCGCTGGGTACGCCAGCGCTGGCATGGTCGAGGTGACGATGTTCTTGCCAGAGGCAAGTATGGCTGCCCACTCGTCGATGACTTCTGATGGCTCGCGCCCGAAGTCGGTCGCGAAGTAGGCTACGCAGTCTGCGTCGCAAGCGAGGAACTCGTCGAAGTCCGCTATCGCACCCAGTCCGACGGGTGCGACGCCCACGAGTTCGCCCGAATCGCGGCCGGCCTTGCCAGGCGTATGCACGAGGTGCGCGACGAGATCGAAGTCAGGGCGGGCGATGATGTTGCGGAGGGCTTGCGCGCCGGTGTCGCCAGTACCGTAATGCGCGACACGGTAGGTCTTTACGGTCACCGGGCAACCCCGACGGTGCGAGTCTCACGGATCGAGAACATCACCGCAGTGAACCTCCGCGGCGAGAAGCATAGAAAGGCAGGTCGGTCGGCGACAGGTGCCCGGGCCGAGCTGCGACAACGGCAGGGATCGCGTTCGTGGCGGCAAGGGCAGTCATGGCCAGGCCGGAGTTGATTCCTTCGGGCATTGGATCAGGCACCAAGAATGTTCGATACGTGGGACGCCCTTGCACTGTGTAGGCGATGCCGCCGTCGATACCCGCGGGTAGCCGCGGCCAGTGTTCGGGAACCTGTGCGTCTGGCGTGATCTGTGCGATGTATTCGGCGGACACCACTGGCTTGCCCGCGACCACGCCGGAAAGCCGCCAATAGTATCCGCAGAGGGTGCCGGCCGGGTAAGTGCCAACATTCGGTGTTTCGATGTCCACAGGGGTGGCCGCCGTTTCCCACTCCAGTTCGATGCCGTCGAGTTCGATACCCAGCAGGTCGGCAAGGAACTTGATCTGGGGTGTCCATCGCACTTCCACCGTGCCGTCGGTGAGCCGTGATGGCGCGAAGCCGTCGGGCTTGCCGAAACCCATCGATTCGCGTAGCACGGCTTCGAGCGGGTAGCCGTTGGCGAGATCGGGGTAGATCTGCTGCTCACGGAATCCGGTTACGTCACCGGACATCGAGAGCAAGCCAGCCGGAACGTTCATGCTTATTGCTCCGGGCTCGCCTCCGGTTGCGTAGAGCGACGTGCTGCCTGCCTCGCAGGCCGACTCGATGACCTCACTAAATTCCGCCGGAGTAGCTGGGGGATAACTGATCTCGACGACCGCGAAAGTAACGACGTTCGTGCCAGCTCGGAGGAACTCGGCCATTTCTTCGACGGATTCGAGCTCACGACCGACGGCGTTGCCCGCGTAGCTCAGGCAGTCGGCTTTCATTTGCACGAGAGCGTCCAGGTCGCCGGTAGCGAGTACTCCGGTGGCCGGGAGCCCGCAGAGCTCCCCGGCATCTTTACCTACCTTCTCCGGGGAGCTGACGTACTGGCCGACCAGCTCGAGTGCAGGATCCTCGATGATGGCGCGTAGGGCTTCACGGCCGGTGAAACCGGTGCCGCAATGAACCACGCGCAGAGTCATTGGGCGTTCTCGCTTTCTCGTGCGGCGGCGTACACCTCGGCGGCGCTGCCACCCTTACCGTCGGGATAGAACTGCTTGGCCCACTGGCGAATTGCGGTGAATCCGGCTTGCTCGGCGGTCGCCAAGGCTGGCGGGTCCGAATAACGTTGGTGCTGCCATATCGCGATGTCCAACTCGAACTGCCGGAGCACTTCGTTGCCGAAGGACTGGGCATCGGATTCGCTGTAGGTCTCGTCGTCGCGGCGGATGTAGGACGCGAACCAGATGTCGCTGGTGCCGTCGTCGACGGGGGTTATTCCGGATACGGTGCGGCCGTCGACGATTCCCCAGCTCTTCGTGACCGTGATTCCAATGCCACCGTTGACGGCCTCCACCTTGCTCTCGAAGCTCTCGGTTCGCGGCTGGCTGCCGTCGTCCGATCCGGCGAATTGGAAGTTCATCGTGAAGTCGACGTAGGAATGCGGATCGACGAAGTCGTGACGCGTGAAGACGATGTCGGGGCTGTCGTGAACGAACCTGAAATGCGCGAAGTCGACACCGTTTTCAAGCACGTACTGGGGATGCATCTGAAGCCGCTCGCGGTACAGCCGAAATTGCGGATAGTACTGGTCGGGGCTGTGGCCGTCGTTGAACGCCTTGAACACATCGGGCGGGTCGAAGTACGGTTCGCGGCCCTCCACGTCATGCCAGATGTACACCGCCTCGTTGCACTCCACTACGGGGTAGGTACCGATTCGCCTGCCCCTATTCGGCCGATCCTGGTAGGGGATACAGACGTTGCGCCCCTCCTGGCTCCACTGCCAACCGTGGAATCCGCACTGCAGCACCTCGCCGACGACCTTGCCGCCGAAACCCAGGTGTGCACCAAGGTGTTCGCAGAAGGCGTTCATCACCGTCAGCTGGCCGGATTCGGCTCGCCAAGCGACCATCTCCTGGTCGAAATATGTCATCCGGCGGACTTCGCCGACACCTATCTCGTCTGACCAGGCGACTTGGAACCAACCGGTGGGCTTCATTGATAACGGCGGTTTGGGCATGCGAAAAATGCTAACCGAGTTCAAAGGTCATTTTCTAGAGCTTTTAGAATATTTATCCCGCCACGCGGCCAAGGAGGCTGCCGTGGGTCGCCCGTCGCGACAAATGGCACGCACCGCGATGGTGTTGCGCGCATGGCGTCTTAGAGCGGAAATGCTGTCTGCGTGAGGGTCTCGGACTGTTCCCAGAGGGACGCGGCCGTCAACGAATCGCACGCCGCCCGAGCGCGGCCGACCGGCTGGGCGCGACCCCATACGCCGAACCTGGGCCCGACGAAGGTGTTTCCCGGCAGGTCGTGCGACACCGCGTATAAAATTTGCCGCGCGCCGAAATCGGCATCCTTGGCCAGTGGTCTGGTGGCGAAACTCAGCACGTCGCCCAACTGACGTCCCGACGTGTGAAGCAGACCGGTTCGCGCGTAACCAGGATGTGCCGCGACCGAGCGGAGGCGTGAACCGGCGCCATCGAGTCGGCGTTGCAGCTCCGCGGTGAACATCAGATTGGCGACTTTGGACTGGCCATAAGCCGGGTAGCGGGAGTAGCGCCGCGATCGCCAATTCAGGTCGTCGAGGTCGATGGACCCGATCAAATGCGCTATCGATGACACCGTGACCACGCGGTCGGTCAGCTTGGGAAGCAGTAGGTTGGTCAGCGCGAAATGCCCGAAATGGTTTGCCGCCATGTGGCTTTCGAAGCCGTCGACCGTAATCGAGTAGGGGACGGCCATGATTCCCGCGTTGTTGACGAGAACGTCGACCGACTCGACACCCGCGGCGAACTCGTGGACGGAGGACAGGTCTGCCAGATCGAGTTCACGCACCTCGACGTCGCCCGTCATCTGTTCGGCGGCGGCGGCACCCTTAGCAGTATTGCGAACGGCCATGACGACTTTGGCGCCCACCCGGGCCAGTTCGCGCGCCGTTACCGCACCCAACCCGCCGTTCGCCCCTGTGATGATCACGACACGGCCTGCGAAGGAGGGGATTTCGGCGGCAGTCCAATCCATCGTCTTACCCTTTCAGCGGGGGGTGCATCGGAGGTCGCGGACGCGGGCAGCGATGACCGACTACCGCAACCGCGCCTGCTACGTCTAAACAGCTTCATAGGAAACATTTTTGGCCTACCGGACGGCCAGGAATACGCGATGTAGCGGCAGTGATCACGTCCGAACGAACGCCTGGGATGGGCTGCTGCCGCCACCGTCGGCGGCCACGCCGATCGATCATTCGGCACCAAGAGAGGCTTAGTACGTCACTCCTTGATGCCCGCAAGCTCCTTTTGGATGGCGACGATGTCGATGATCGGGCTCGAACCGCCGTCCTTGTGGTGGCTTAGCGCCTGAATCGAAACGTCGTGACCCTCGGATGCCTTGCGCAGAGCGCCGACCGTCGCGTCGTCTCTGCTGATATGGGCGAACGGATCGAATGAATACCAGCGCATCGCATTCTGGTGCGTGATCTTGTTGATCTCGTCGTCGGTCACGTCATTCTCGGTAAGCACAGCCCACAGCTCTTCTGGAGCGCCCGGCCACATGGAGTCGCTGTGCGGGTAGTCGGCTTCCCAGCACATGTTCTCAATGCCGATGTCATTGCGCAGCTTGACTCCAACGGGATCGGAGATGAAGCAGGTCAGGAAGTGCTCGCGGAACACGTCGCTTGGCAACTTGTCGCCGAAGTCCTGTCCCGTCCAGGTCGAGTGCATCTCGTAGGTGCGGTCCGCCCTGTCGAGGAAATACGGGATCCACCCGGTGCCACCCTCGGACAACCCGATCTTGAGATCCTTGTACTTCTTGATCGGTCGAGACCAAAGCAAGTCAGCCGCGGCCTGGACGATGTTCATCGGCTGCAGCGTGATCATCACGTCCATCGGTGCATCGGGAGCGGTGACCGTGAGCCGCCCTGACGACCCGATGTGGATGTTCATCACGGTGTCCGTGTCGACCAACGCCTCCCACAGCGGGTCCCAGTAATCGTTATGGAAGCTCGGATAGCCCATCGATGCCGGATTCTCGGTGAACGTCAGCGCGTGCACGCCCTTCTTCGACACCCGTCGTACTTCGGCGGCGCACGCCTCGGCATCCCAGATGACCGGAATCGCCATCGGGATGAAGCGGCCCGGATAGGCGCCGCACCAGTCCTCGATGTGCCAATCGTTATAGGCCTGGACCAATGCCACCGAGAAGTCGTGATCGTCGGTCGCGAACAACCGGCCGGCGAACCCGGGGAATGACGGGAAGCAGATCGACGACAGGATGCCCCCGGCGTTCATGTCCTTGACCCGCTCGTGAATGTCATAGCAGCCAGGCCGGATCTCGTCGAGTCCCTGAGGTTCGAGCCCGTACTCCTCCTTGGGACGGCCCGCCACCGCGTTCAGCGCGACGTTGGGAATGACGGTGTCACGAAACCTCCAAGCGTCGGTGCCGTCGTCGTTGTGAACGAGATACGGCGCGTCGTCGGCATACTTCTTCGGCAGATGATTCTTGAACATGTGCGGCGGTTCGATGGTGTGATCATCGACGCTGATCAGAATCATGTCTTCCTTGTTCACTGAACATTCCTCCCTGTCTGAGGCGCTAGTCGCCTTATTGGCTGGATGTTGAGGGTGAAGTGGTTCCCTTGGCGCGGCCACGTGCGACCGCATGCGCGGGGAGGCGATGACTGATTCGGAGAAGGCGTTTCGTGCGACGGACGATGATGGCGGACGCCGCGGTCGGTTGAACGCTTCGAGTGGATTACGTCCAGGTCGGCGGTACGCGCGCCCAACCGATTCATGCTTTTTTTCTATCCTATTTCACGAATGATGTCGAGGTGTCCCGGGAAATAGGTTCCACGCTGGAATGTTCGACTTGGCGGTCGCCTGACCGTCAAGCGCCTCGGCATCCGAGTTTGTGCCGGCCGCAAGTGACATCGACCAGAGCCGACCGATGCCTTCTAGCTGCCGGGATTCACTTGCGATCCGGCCATCGCACGGCCACGTGACTGGACGCACGCAGGCCTTCATCGGCTGGCTTGGACGGTATTTCGTTGACTTATCTAGGCACCAACTATATTGTCGGTTCGCCTACTTGGGGCCGATCAAACCCGGCGCTTGATGGCGGGCTCAGGTAACTGGAGCGCTCGGGGGCGGGTAGCGCGCCGCGAACGAGACGGCTGCCCCACCATCACGGAAAGCTGCGAGGAGTGTGCAGATGGTTGCGCCCGTCAACGAGATCTACTGGGATCCCTTCGACGTCGAACTCGACAAGAATCCCTACGAGGTATGGCGACGGATGCGTGAGGAGGCGCCCGTCTACCGCAACGAAAAGTATGACTTCTGGGCGCTGAGCCGTTATTCGGACGTGCTCGATGCGTCGAACGACACCAAGACCTTCCTGTCCGGCCGAGGCACGATCCTGGAGTACATGGGCACCGACTTTGGTGACCTGGACGTGTTGATCTTCATGGACCCGCCGACACACACGATTCTACGAGCGATCATCTCCCGCGCGTTCACTCCGAAGCGGATCCGCGAGATGGAAGACAGCATCCGGACCATGTGCCGGGATTTGCTCGAACCTCATGTCGGCAGTAGGGGTTTTGACTACGTCACCGATTTCGCCCAGCAGCTGCCATCGATGGTCATCTCGTCCATGCTCGGCGTTCCGGATTCCGAGCGGGAACACGTCCGGCGAAAGATCGACGAAATCCTCTACCTCGACGATGACGCGGGGATGCTCAACGACATCTCCATCAACGCGCGGCTCTGGATGACGGACTATGTCCAAGGTGAGCTCGAGGCGCGCCGGAAGTCGCCCAGGGACGATCTCCTCACTGCCCTGACCCAGGCGGAGATGACCGTTGATGGAGGTACCCGAAGGCTGACCGACAACGAGGCAAGCGATTTCGCAGGCCTCATCGTCGGGGCAGGTACGGAGACGGTCGCGCGGCTGCTGGGGTGGGCGGCCCTCACCTTGGCCGCCCACCCCGAGCAACGCACGTTGATGGTGGACAACCCAGCTGCGATACCAGGCGCGGTTGAGGAGTTGCTTCGTTACGAACCCCCCTCCCCGGTGCAGGGACGGTTTACATCGCGAGAGGTGGAACTGCACGGCACGGTGATCCCCGCGGAGTCCAAGGTTCTGCTGTTGACCGGGTCCGCGGGCCGCGACGACAGACAGTATCCAAACGCCGACACCTTCGACATCTCTCGGAACCAGAGACAGCACGTCTCATTTGGGATCGGCGCGCACTACTGCCTCGGCGCCGCACTCGCCAGACTAGAGAGTCGAATTGCGCTGGAGGAGACGCTGTCTCGCTTTCCCACCTGGGACGCGGACATTTCGGTTGCGGTCCAAGCGCACACCAGCTCGGTCCGGGGTTGGAGTTCGGTACCAATCACGACATGAGTTCTGCGAAGCCCATCTCGCGGTGACCTGAACTTCTGCTTCGAGCCGTGTTCGAGGTCAAAAGGGCCAACCACGGGTGACACGACAACACCACTTCAACACGAAAATCAAAGAGGTGACAGCGGAATGAGATGCAAGGCTGCAGTTCTGCGCGGAGTCGGAATGGACTGGGAAGTCTGCGAAGTGGAACTCGGCGAACCGCGCCGTGGGGAAGTGCTCGTGCGCATGGCGGCGGCGGGGATCTGTCATTCCGACGACCACTTCGCCACGGGCGATGCCGTTCCGTCTCCCGAGATGATCCAGATGATGGTCGCCGCCGGCCGAGAGCCGATAGACCCCTTTCCGTTGATCGGCGGGCATGAAGGTGCCGGCGTGGTCGAGGCCGTCGGCCCGGAAGTGCACGATCTCAAACCGGGCGATTTCGTCGGCACGTCGTGGATACCGACCTGCGGGCGATGTCGTTGGTGCGCAACGGGTAAGGGCTATCTCTGCGACCTGGGTGCGAATATCTTCTCGAAGAAGATGGTGACCGATGGGACACCGCGACGTTTCGTCGACGGCGAGCCGGCACTTGCGATGACCCAGCTGGGGACGTTCTCGGAGTACATGGTCGCCGCCGCCGATTCGGTGGTCAAGATCGACGAATCGATTCCGGCTTCCGTCGCGGCACTAGTGTCCTGCGGAGTTACCACCGGATGGGGTACGGCGACAAATGCCGCACATACTCAACCGGGAGACACGGTCATCGTCATCGGTGTCGGTGGTGTTGGTATGAACGCCGTCCAGGGCGCTAGGGCGGCGGGGGCACAACGCGTGATTGCCGTCGATCCGATCGAATTCAAGCGCGACGTTGCGCTGGAATTCGGCGCGACGCACACCAGTCCCTCGGCGTTGGAAGCCTATGAGTTGGTTCGCGATCTCACGCGCGGGGTGATGGCAGACCGGGTGCTCGTAACCGTCGGTGTGCTCATGCCAGACCTGGTGCCGGTGGCGATGGCACTGACCCGCAAGGGAGGCACGTGCGTGCTGACCGCCATGGCGCCCCTGAGTGAGCTCATGGTTCCTCTGATGCTCGTCGACCTGGTCAGCTCGGACAAGTTGTTGAAGGGCACGTTGTACGGCGGGATGAACGTGCGCGCCAGCATGCCTCAACTTCTTTCCTTGTACCAGTCGGGCGACTTGAAGATCGACGAGCTGGTGACTCGCCGATACAAACTTGACGACGTCAATCAAGCCATCGCAGATCTCCGCGAAGGATCCAATATCCGTGGCGTAATCGAATTTCCGGTGTGATGCTGGGCGCGTCGGCGCCGCCGTCGAAGAATCCGTCGGCGAGTGAAGAAGCGATGAACCCACTGCTGCAGCGAGTTGCGGGCTTGTTCGCCGACGATCAACAATTCCTGGCGGCGCAACCCGATCTATCCGTCGCTGAATCGATCATCGAGCCCGAACTCGGTCTGACCGCAGTGATTCGACTCGTCTGTGAGAGTTACTCGGAGCGTCCAGCGCTCGGTCAGCGACCGGTAGGACGCGTCGGCAAGCTGGAGGACGGTTGCGCTGAGACGGACCAGGTACCGGCATTCGAGACCGTCAGCTACCGCGAGCTGTGGAACCAAGCCAGTGCGCTGGCGCGTGCGTTGGTCGACATCGGGGTCCGTGCTGGCCTGCGCGTGGCAACACTGGGCGCACCGAGTATTGGGTACACGATCGTCGATGTCGCTGTGGCGCTTTGCAATGCCGTTGCGGTACCCCTTCCCACCTCATCCCCGATCGATGTGCTTCGCCCCATGGTCGCCGAGACCGAGCCGACCGTGATGTGTTGCAGCGTTGGGCACGTCGCCGACGCGGTGCAGTTGTGCCTGGCATCCGAACAGATCACGACCTTGGTGGTGTTCGACGCCAATGCCGAGTTCGAGGAACACCGGGAGGCATTGGCTGCGGCCCGCATGATGCTTGATACCGCGAACGCCGATGTGCTCGTCGAGACGGCAAGCGAGCTCGTGATTCGGGGCGCCGCATCATCGACCGAAGTCGAGGCCAGTGGTGATCCCAACCGGCTTGCGTTGGTCATCTACACGTCGGGCAGCAGCGGGGCGCCGAAGGGGGCGATGCACTCCGAGCGTCTGGTGGCGGGTGCCTGGAAGCAAGCAGCGGCGACGCTGGTGCGAGTGGGATTCGCCGTGCCTGCAATAACTTTGAACTACCTGCCGATGAGTCACATCGGAGGCCGCAGCATGCTGTATGCGACTCTCGGGGTCGGCGGAACCGCCTACTTCGCTGCACGAGCCGATCTATCCACGCTGCTCGACGACCTCTCGTCGGTACGGCCGACGCAACTGAACTTCGTCCCGCGCGTCTGGGAACTCCTCCACGCCGAGTATCAACGGCAGCTGGCCCTCCGGTCTGGCAGCGAGAACGGTTGCTCCGACCTCGAATCCGTTGTCATGGGGGACTTCCGTGAGCGGGTACTGGGGGGACGCTACATATCTGCGCTCACGGGCTCGGCACCTCTTTCTTCCGTGTTGGAGACCTGGGTGGAAAGACTGCTCGGAATGCACGTAATCAATGGACTCGGAGCGACGGAGTCCGGCCCCGTGATCGTGGATGGACGGGTTCAGCGCCCGCCAGTCATCGGTTACAAGCTCATCGACGTGCCGGAGCTGGGCTATCTGCGCACAGACCAACCGCATCCGCGCGGCGAATTGGCGATCAAGTCGGAGACCATGTTCGTCGGCTACTACGCCCGGCCGGGGTTGACCGCAGAAGTCTTCGATGACGAAGGGTTTTATCGCACCGGCGACATCGTCGCCGAGCTCGGTGCCGACCAGTTGCAGTACGTCGACCGCCGCAACAACGTGGTCAAGCTCGCGCAGGGCGAGTTCATCGCCGTTTCCAACCTCGAAACTCTCTTCGGGAACTGCGATTTGGTCAACCACATCCACATCTACGCCGACAGTACGAAGTCGTATCCGGTAGCGGTCATCGTCCCGACCGCCGAGGCGCTGCTCCAATTCGACGACGTCGAACTCAAGCGTGCGATTGCGCTTCAGCTCCGTGCTGCCGGGCAGCTGGCAGGCCTGCAATCGTACGAGATACCCCGCGACTTCATCGTTGAACGGGAATCGTTCACCGTCGCCAACGGATTGCTCACCGGTGTCGGCAAGCTGTCGCGGCCTGCGCTGATGGAGCGCTATCGACATGGCCTGGAGCAGCTCTATCTCGACGTTGCTGACGCTGAGGAAGCCGAGTTGAACGCTCTGCGAACCAGTGGCGCCGACGAGCCGCCGATCGAGACGATCCGGCGGGCGGCAGCTGCGCTGTTGAGCACGGTCGGAGCAACTCCGGATTCATCGGATCACTTCACCGACCTTGGTGGAGACTCGTTGTCCGCGTTGACATTTGCAAACCTGATCGGCGAGATATACGGGATTGATTTGCCTGTCGGCGTGATCATCAACCCCATCAACGACCTCGCCTCATTGGCTCGCTACGTCGATGCCGAACGGACAGGTCGTGTAGATCGTGTGACCGCCGCATCCGTACACGGGCGAGACCCCGTCGAGTTGTGCGCTGCCGACCTACAGCTGTCGGCGTTCATCGATGAATCGACGCTGCAGGCAGCGTCGGCGCTCGCTGCCCCGCCGGACGAGGTGCGGTCCGTCTTGTTGACTGGTGGCAACGGATTCCTGGGCAGGTACTTGACGCTCGAATGGTTGGAACGGATGTCCGCGGTCGGAGGGAAGCTGACCTGTCTGGTGCGCGCGGCCGACGATCGATCGGCGTATCAACGGCTCGAGCGGGGTTTCGACACCGGCGATGAGCGCCTGCTGAACCGGTTTCGCGGTTTCGCGGCTGACCACCTCGAGGTCGTTGCTGGAGACAAGTCGGAGCGGAAGCTCGGTCTGAGTCAAGCGACCTGGGATCGCATGACCTACGACGTCGACGTGATCGTCGATGCGGCCGCGATGGTCAACCACGTGCTGCCGTACGAAGCCTTGTTCGCACCCAATGTCGCCGGTACCGCCGAACTCCTACGCATCGCGCTGACCGGCCGTCGAAAGCGCTTTTCCTTCGTTTCGACGATCGGCGTCTGCGCGGCCATGCAGGCAGACGACATGACCGAGGACGCCGACGTACGTAGCGCTAGCCCGCGACGGCCCATCGACGATACGTATGCGAACGGCTACGCAAACAGCAAGTGGGCGGGGGAGGTGCTGCTCCGCGAGGCTCACGAAACTTACGGACTACCTGTAACGATTCATCGGTGTGGCATGATCCTTGCCACCGACGGCTACGCTGGCCAACTCAACCTCCCTGATACCGTCACCCGCCTGCTGTTCAGCGTGCTCGTGACCGGGTTGGCGCCAAAGTCGTTCTACCAGTTCGATTCTGCGGGCGATCGCCAGCGTGCCCACTTCGATGGGCTGCCAGTCGACTTCGTCAGCGAAGCCATCGCGAGTTCGACTTCGAACTTGTCGGAGGGCTACTCGACGTTTCACGTCCTCAATCCACACGATGACGGGATAGGACTCGACGAGTACGTCGATTGGCTCATTGCGGCCGGGTGCCGAATCGTTCGGATAGCCGACTACGACACGTGGTACGTCCGGTTCCGCTCAGCGCTGATGAACCTACCCGAAGCACGACGGGCGGCATCTGTGCTGCCGCTGTTGCATGCCTATCGGCACGCTCAGCACCCGATGCGTGGAACGTTCGCCCCCACTGAACGCTTTCGTCAGACGGTGAGGGACGCCCGGATAGGTACTACGGGCGACATCCCGCATGTGCGCGCATCGGACATCGTGAAGTACCAAACCGATCTACGACGGCTGGGGTGGTTGTGACCACGCGTGCCCCGGGGAGGCGCAAGACATGTTGGCTGCAAAGGAGGTTGAACCATTTCCGGTGAGCCGCACACTGTGCTGAGCATTGCGATTTCAGCTGCGGCGGGCAGTTCCCCTTCATGTTCGAACAGCCGAGATGAGGACTTCTCACACATGCCAAGACACGTGAATTTCGTTGTACGCCAGATCATCCCGTCGATGGACCTATATCGCCGCGATTGGGTGCCTGAGCCAGGATTGGGCTTGGCGGGGACCTGGCTGGGTGCCGTGGTTTCCGATGCCGCGGGGCAGGACTATTTGGGACTACGGGGTACGGACGACTCGGTCCCCGGCATGACTCACGTGGCGACACCTTTCTGCGGATTCCGTTCGCTTGAAAGAAATTTCGACGGTATGCCGCCTCACCTGTACGCCGATTACGCGGTGATCGACGGATACGAGCCGATTCAGGTCGAGGAGACAGGTGATCACGTTCAAACGGCGTATCAAAGTGGACGGGTCCTGCGCGATGCGGACGGTTTGCATTGGTACGACGCCAGCGGGCGGTGGGAGCTTCACGCGAAGACCGTCAGCGATGTGGTGATCATCCACGTTCCGGAGCAGGAGGGCGTCGAACGAGAGGTCTTCTACCGCCACGAACTCATGCTCGCGACCGGGGCCATCAATGGGATTCCGGTTTCCGGCTACGCGCACCAAGACTTCGCATATGGCCCGCCGGGAACGGTCTACCCAGAACTGCCGATCGTCCGAAGCCTGCAGGGAATGTGGGTGTCGTGGCTACACGAGGACGCGGATGGACGACTTGGCGGCGGCTGCTTCTGGCAAGGTCGTGGCGATCTGGACTTCGGGCCCGGCTATCAGCTCAAGAACGGCGTGACGACGGTGCACGACCACGTCATCGCGAAACCCACCTTCAACGCTGACGCGAAGATGGTCGAGCTTGAGGTGGCATTCGGGTCTGATTCCTACACTTTCGCCTTCGATACTGCGGGCAGCCCGATCCATTACTTCGGTCGCGTCGTCGCAACTTCTTCGGGCACGGTGCCCGCAAGAAGTTGGTGCTGGGTCGAATACGCCGGTGACCTGCTCGGCCCCGAGTTGCTGGACATGATGATCCGGCAGTTCGACCTGGCAAGGGGGCGCTGACAGCCAAGACTCGCCCGCCAGTAGATCGTTAGCGGCGGGCGAGTCTAGGCAACGTCGGTTCTCACACCCGCGCATCCGCCAGGTCGGACGTGTCCGTGGCCTTGGTCCGACGAGTCAACCGCACGTTCAATTCGGCTAGTCCCCGCACAGTCGGATTCACGCGCCACCCGGGAGTGCCTTGAACCTCGATGCGATCGACGTTGTTGACGATCTCGCGGAGCACGGTGTTGCCTTCCAGGCGTGCCAAATGGGCGCCGAGACATAGATGAACGCCCGAGCCGAACGCGAGGTGTCCGGTGGGGTTGCGTTCGACCCGGAACTCGTCTGGGTCGTCGAATTGGCGCGGGTCGCGGTTGGCGGCACCCCACAGCAGCAGAACTCGCGATCCGGCTGGGATCGTCGCGTCGCCGACGGCGTAGTCCGAACGCGCGGTGCGGTACAGGCCCTGTATCGGCGAGTAATAACGCAGCTGCTCCTCGACTGCGCTGGGGATGAGGTCCGGGCGATCGTGAAGCAGGCGTAGCTGATCGGGGTTGTCCGACAACGTCAGGAACATCGTGCCAAGCATGTTGGTGGTGGTCTCGTTGCCGGCGAGGAGCAGCAGCAGAGCGAAGAAGAACAGTTCGTCGCTACTGAGCATGCCCTCGTGGGCGTTGGCCACGAGTCTGCTCAGCACCGTGTCCTTGTCGAGTAGTTCGCCCTGGCGCAGCTTCTCGGTGAAGTAGGCGTGGAAGTTTCCGATCGCTCGCATTCCTGCAAGCCCCTGCCGCAGGCCAGACAACGAGAGATCTGCACTGGCCAGGCGGGCCGTCTCGTTGGACCATTCCTTGAAGGACACCAGATCGGCATCGGCGATGCCAAGAATGTGCGCGATCACGGCCGTCGGCAGTGGTTCGGCGAGGATTTTCACCACGTCCACGGAGTTGCCGGAGAACAGCGGCGTCGTGTGGTCGATGCACAGCTTCTCGACCATGGCCTGCCAGGTCTGCAGGGCTCCCCGGGTGAACGCGGGCTGGGCCTGCTTGCGCATTGCCGTATGCCGGGGGGGATCAACCATCAACAGCGAGTCGGAACGCATCCGGCTGAATGCGATGCCATCGGCACTGGAGAGCACGTTGGACGCGCGAGCCCCGGCTCGCACGTCCTCGTATCTGCTGAGGATGAAGATGCCGCGCTTGCGGTTGTAGTGAACGGGCCCGCCCGCCAACAGCTTTCGGTAGTACGGGTAGGGATTGGTGGCCGTGTCCCGATCGAGCGGGTCGAAGGCGGTGACCTCGACTCCGGCCGGGACCGGGGATCTACGGATTCGGCGGGCGATGGTGTGCTTGGCGTCGTCGGCCATTCCGGCAGCCATGCCTGGTGCTTGCATCTTGGCAAAACTGAGCATGGTCCGCATCGGCATGGAGCGAGTGTAGAACCCTGGAACCACCTCTGTAAAACGGCTTAGAAAAAGACCGGCACCATTGCCCCCGATGGCGGTGCGATGCACACAGATCCTCCGCGGCATGCTTGCACGCCGATGCAGCGCAGACTGCTCGCCGCGGGGGAGTCGTCTGGCGTCTGGTGCAGACGCATGGCGGTGATGAGTCGTGAGGTATAGGTATCCACGTCATATGCGTTGCAGAACAACGTATCTCGATACCGAACTTCGATGCGTCCTCTGTTCTGGGGGTGACCTGGGGCCGACCACGCCGCCCCGCGAGCACACGGTCCGCCGCTTCGCGCTTAGTTCGGATTCGTGCATGGCCAACGCGATAGTTTCCTAGTAGTCTTCGAAAATCGGGCCGCTTCAACGCGGCGTCGGTGGAAAAAGGTGACGGATTCGGCTCAGCGCCGCGCGGCACCGGTGGAACGTTTTTCAGTCAGCGACACGAGGAGGTTCGGTGGTCCACACGCCCATGACGGGGGTCAGAATCCTGGAGGTCGCGCAGTTCACCTTCACGCCGGCGGCTGGCGCCGTGCTGTCGGAATGGGGTGCCGACGTGGTGAAGGTCGAGCACGCCGAGACGGGCGATGCGCAGCGTGGCCTTCGGATCGGCCCCTTCGCGCCGGCGGAAGGTTCGTTCGCGCCGATCATGGACCACCCGAACCGAGGCAAGCGCAGCATCGGTCTCGCGATTGATACGCCAGCTGGCTACGAGGTGCTGATGGATCTGGCTCGCACCGCTGACGTCTTCCTCACCAACTTTCTCCCCGATGCCCGACGTCGGCTAAAGATCGACGTCGATGACCTGCGCGCCGTGAATCCGAAGATCATCTACGTCCGCGGCAGCGCGAACGGCCAGCGCGGCCCCGAAGCGGAGAGCGGCGGGTTCGATGGCACGTCGTTCTGGTGTCGCGGCGGTAGCGCATGGAGCGCGACGCCGCCTGACTGCCCGCGCCCTATCTCCATGCCTGGAGGCGCCTACGGCGACACCATCGGTGGCATGACGATCGCGGGCGGAATCGCGGCGGCGCTCTTCGCCCGAGAGGCGAGCGGCGAGCCCTCTGTGGTGGACGTGTCGTTACTCGGCGTCGGACTGTGGTCCATGGCGTTGAACGTCTCCAACGCTCTGATGACGGGACAGAACCTAGCGCCTCCGCCAATGGACGCTCCAATCGCGGCCATCGCCAATCCGTTCGTCGGCATGATGCGCACATCGGACGATCGCTGGATCGTTCTGTCGATTCTGCAACCGGGGCGCTACTTCGCCGACACGTGCAAACACCTCGGTCTCGACCATCTACTGGAAGACGCGCGCTTCGCGACCGCCGAGGGAATCATGGAGCACACCAAGGAAATCGCAGACGAGGTGACGCGCGCGATCAAGTCCCAACCACTTGTCTACTGGATCGACCGACTGCAGACCCTAGAGGGCCAGTGGGCCCCGCTGCAGAATCAACTGGAGGTCGGAGCCGATCCGCAGGTGCTGGCCAACGGCTACGTGGTCGACGTCACCGACGCCGAGGGAGGCACTCGCCAACTAGTCGCGAATCCGGTTCAATTCGACGAACGTCCCCCGACGAGTGCGCGGGGACCGTTGTTCGCCGAGCACACCGACGAGATCCTGCGCGAGCTCGGCAAGACCGAGGACGAGATGATTCAACTCAAGGTTGACGGAGCCTGTACCTGAACCGTCACACGTCCGAGGTGGACACGAGTCTTTTTCGTACGCCGTCGATAACCCTAGCCAGCCCGTATTCGAATAGATCGTCGCTGTCGACTGCTCCTTCGATACCCGATAAGTCCAGATAGGTGAGGTATGTGGGCTCACCACTCTCCGGATCCCGCGTTGAGTTGTCGAACCACAGCTGGCCGGTCATGAAGGCCGCAACCGTCGCATAGGCGAGCATCACCTCCTGCAGATCCGCACCGGTCTCCAAGAGGATCCTCACCCCCTTCTCGAACAGACGTTGATATGCCGGGCGCGGCTTTCCGGAATCGAAGGTGTCAGGCAAATCGAAGCGTATTCGTCGCAATTCGACTCGTACGGAGCGCTCAAACGTTCGCAGCCGAAGGTCCCACGGTCCGGCTGGCGGTTCCTTGACTCTGTCGCAGGCGGCATCGACGACCATATTGACCAGAGCTTCTCTGCTGGGGATGTAGTGGTACAGCGCGGCTGCCGTCACCCCAAGACTGTCGGCCATCATGCTCATCGTCAGTCGGTTCACGCCGACCTGCCCGGCCAGGGTCGTGGCCGTCGCGAGGATCTCTTCGAGACTGATCATGGGCGGGCGCCCGAGTGATGCGGACTGTCCCGACGTCGACGGGGAACGAGTGGCCGCAGCGCCTCGTTTGCGGGGTGGTCGCGCCATAACTATGACAGCCTTCCTTCGCCTTACCAAGCGCTTGCTCACTTTGTTAACGGGGGAAATTATCGCACGCCGGTTGGACTGTGCGCTGTGCTCGCCCCCGGATGGCCGGTGACGACGTCCTCGCTTCGTTCAGGCTACGGCGGTTCAGTGGTGCGATTCGGCTATGTGCGGCGCTGGCGACCCGTGCGCGGAGACGTCGCGTCTGGAAACCGTCAGAAAGGCGGCTGACTAAGCCGCTATTCACCTAGTCCACATACCCATTTGCTCGCCTCGCCGCCGATCCAGAGAACCCCGCGACGTGGCGTGCTGGGTCGCATCTAATCACTTCTACCAGGGATTTCACCGGAGTGCGTACGCCTAACGCAGAGCACTTGTCTTCACGGTGCGCCTAGGCGGGAACTGACTTCCTTGACTTTTCTAGTGATCCTAGGAAAGGTGCTCTTCGATCTCGAATTCAACTGCTAGCAAGAGGAGGACCGATGCGTCTCGACGGCAAGGTCGCTTTTATCACCGGCGCGGCACGTGGACAGGGCCGCAGCCATGCGATCCGGCTTGCCGAGGAGGGCGCGGACATCATCGCGGTCGACATCTGCGACACGATCGACAGTGTGCCGTATGCGATGGCCTCGGAGAAGGATCTTCAGCAGACGGTCAAGGAGGTCGAATCACGCGGCCGCCGCATCATCGCTCGTACCGCCGACGTTCGCTCACGCGACCAACTCGCCGAAGCAATGAAGGCCGGTGTTGACGAGTTCGGCCGGCTCGACGTTGTCTGCGCGAACGCAGGCGTCATGCCGATGAACGAAAAGTATGCAGGGGAAGCATGGGTCGACGGGCTCGACGTCGACTTGTTTGGCGTGCACAACACCGTGGCCGTGGCGCTCCCGCATCTGGGCGAGGGAGCTTCGATCATCATCACCGGATCGACAGCGGGGATGATCCCAGGCCTCATGGACAATCCGCAGCTCGGCTTCGGAGGGGCCGCCTACGCGTGGTCCAAGAGGACAGTGGCCAGTTACGCCGAAACGGTTGCCCTGCATCTAGCTCCGCTCTTCATCCGGATCAACGCCATCCACCCCACGAACTGCAACACTCCGTTGCTTCACCACGAGACCGTCTACAAGTCGTTCCGACCGGACTTGGAGAACCCGACGAAGGAAGACGCGATTCCGGCGTTCACGATGATGCAGGCGATGCCGATCCCGTACATCGAGCCCGAGGACATGTCCAATCTCGTGGTCTTCCTCGCTAGCGACGAGTCCCGCTACTTCACTGGCCAAAACCTCCGCGTCGACGCCGGGTCAATGCTCAAATCCGGCCGCCCAATCGGCGCGTAGCCGCGCGGCACGGCACAGGGGAGCCTGCACCGGACGATGAGCAGCGAGTGAAAGGGACCTGGTGGTAACGACCTCTCCGCGGTTCGGCAGCGTTAGCCGGGCAGCGCAGCGGGTGGGCGGCATACCAGGCCGCAGCGCCGCAACGACCGGCCGCGGCCTGCAATTGCTCGCTGAAGTCCTGCGGTACACGGTGACCGATGCACTCTCTCTGAAGCTTCCGCTCGGCGAAGCGCTGGTCCAAGCCTGGGTGTTGTTCAAGGTGACCGCCGTCCCCGCACTGCTGATGGCAGTTCCGTTCGGGGCGTTGGTAACAGTTGTCACGTCGGGGCTCGTCAACCAGCTGGGGGCCACGTCACTGCTGGGTGCAGCCAGCGGCGTAGGGGTGATCCGTCAGGGCGCGCCCACCGTTACCGGACTCCTGATGGGTGGTGCCGCCGCGTCGGCGATCGCCTCCGATTTCGGAGCTCGACAGATCCGCGAGGAACTCGACGCCATGCGAGTGCTGGGTATCGACCCGGCACGCCGCCTAGTGGTTCCGCGATTCCTGGCTCTGGTGGCGATCTCACCGGTGTTGTGCGTCCTGATCATGGTGGCCGGGACGGCGACGGCGTTCGTGATGGCGGTCAGCTTCACCCAGGTCACACCAGGCAGCTTCTGGCTGTCCTTCGGCTCGTTTGCCAAGGTGGTCGACGTGTGGTTCGCGATGGGTAAGGCGGTCATCTTCGCCGCCATCGTCGCCATCGTCTCATCGCTTCGCGGAATGGAGGCGAAGGGCGGTCCGCGAGGCGTCGCAGACGCCGTGAACTCGTCGGTAGTGCTCAACGTCGTCTGCATCGTCTTCGCGAACCTCGCGATTACGCAGTTGCAGTCAATGTTCTTCCCGATGGAGGTGGCGTAGTGCGTACCGAGGGCGTTGCTGCGCCGTCGCAGTACTGGACTACCCGGCTAGCGACCAGCGCGACCGCAACACCGCTTCGCGCGTTGCGCGTCCTCGGGGAGGCCGCGCTCTTCGTGGGCCAAACGTTCTGGCTGCTACCGGTGACCGTTCGCAATTACCGGCGGGAGACCTACCGGCAGATCAACAGTCTTGCGTGGGGCCGTGGTTCCATCATCGTCGATGGTGGCGTCATCAGTGTGCTTCTGCTGCTCGGCGTCGCCCTTGGCGCGTCACTCGCCATCGAGGCGCTCGCGATTCTCGATCAGATCGGCTTCGGTGCGCTGTCTGGACTGATATCCGGTGTGGCGTGTGTGCGGGAGATCGCGCCTCTGGTGGCGGGCATAGCGTTGTGCGCACAAACGGGTTGCCGGATGACCGCGGAGATCGGTGCGATGCGAATCGGCGACGAGATCGACGCCGTCGAATCGATGGGGTTACGCCCGATCCCCTTCGTGGTCGGCACACGATTGATAGGCGCACTGGTGTGCGTGCTACCCGGTTACATGCTCACGCTGATCGCGATCTTCTTCGTGATGGACACCATGGTCGTCACGTTCAACGACGAGCACGGCGGTACGTTCAACCACTATTTCACCCAATTCCTGACCCCGACAGATCTGCTCTATTCCGTGCTGAAAGTCGCGGTCTTCTGCATCGTGGTGACGCTAATCCATTGCTACTACGGATATTTCGCCTCGGGTGGGCCGGTCGGCGTCGGCCAGGCATCGGGGCGAGCCGTACGGGCAAGCATGGTGATGCTGATGGTCATGGACTTGTCGATGACGGTCGTCTTGTGGGGGCTCAAGCCCGTGTTCGAGTTCACAGGATAGGTGATTCGGTGCTGCTGCATGCCTCGGCGGAGTCTGAAACTCGCACCTTGACGATCGTCGGCGCTGTCATCGTGCTCGTCATCGCAACTGCCGCCGGACTCATCGCACTCGATCCGTTCGGCGGACGGCCAGCCGACCGTATCTCGGTGTCGATCGAGGTACCCTACGTCGTCCAAGGCATCATTCCGGGAACGGCGCTGGTCATGCACGGCGTGCAAGTGGGCAGCGTGACCGGTATATCAAGCCTCGCCGGAGGAGGGGTTCGGCTCAATGCCGACCTGCAGTCGGCGCCTACGGCGGGACTCACCGACGCGATGCGCGTCGACTACCGCACCATCAACTACTTCGGGGTCAGCGGGCTGAATCTCTCCCCGGGGGTCGGGGGTGAGGCGCTGCGCAACGGGCTCCACATCAACACGGTGCCCGCCGGCAACTACACCCTTCAAGCGATGCTCACCCGGCTGGGCCAAATCTCCAACAACGTGATAACACCGGAACTCGTCGGCACGATCGAGAGAATCACCAGGTACACCGACGAGATGAACCCGATGATCGAGACGGTCATGATCGCCGCGCAGACGATTGCCGGGGTACAACGGGTGCCCACCGAAAGACTGCTGGCGAACGCGTCGGGAATAAGCGTTGCCCTGCCCGCCATGGTGAACGCCCTGACCGACAGTGGCGACGCAGTCTCGCACTCGGATGCGAACTGGATGCACTACGGATTGGGCGACTTGAGCGAGGAGCAGTTCCAGACCTATTTCATACCGACATGGGAGGCGATCAACAACGGCGTCTTCGCTGCGGTCGGCAAACTGGAGTCTTCGCACGTATCCGATCTTTTACCCCTGATCAACGGACTCAAACCGATCATGGATACGGTACCGCCGCTACTACGGCCTGAGGCAATCGGGGACATGCTGGTCGAACTTCGCACACGATTCCAGAAGCTCTACGGGGGCACTCCCGAACAGCGCGCACTCCAGGTTCGCGTCGTACTCGACAACCTTCCCGGCATTGCGGCGCCGATCGATGCGATTGGAGGGGCGTCGTGAAACCGATTGCCGCGCTATGGCGCCTCGTGTTGACCGCGGTGGTCGGAGTTCTCTGCCTGATCCTGCTCCTGAACACCATCACCCGGCCGGTGGCACCACAGGTGCGCACCTACACGGCCGAGTTCACCGATGTCTCGGGGCTGTACGCGGGCGCCGACGTTCGTGTCCGCGGAGTTCCGGGCGGCAAGGTCCAGTCCATCGACCTGGAGCGACGACGCGGGCAGAGCGTAGCCGTCGTGGGTTTCAGCCTGGAGAACCGCTACGGCGTCGTATCCGATACGCGCCTCGCCATCAAGTTCCAATCCCTCACCGGATCTCGATACATGGACATCACCGATCCGTCGGAAAGCTACCGAGACGCGGACCTGGTCAAGGCCATCCCGGTCTCGATGACGACGCCGTCATTCGACGTCACGACGTTGTTCAACGGTCTCCAGCCGGTCATTAGCACGCTGAGTCCGGACGAGATCAACACATTCACGTCGAACGTGGCGTCGTTTCTCGCTGGTGACGGCGACGGACTCGCGCCGGTGCTCGAGAGCATCCACACCCTCACCCGATTCGTGTCGGATCGCCAACAGGTCGTTGCGGTGCTCATGCGAAATCTGTCGACGGTCGCCGATTCCATGGGTGGCCAGTCGCCCAAGATGATCCAGATACTCGAGTGGATCAACCGCCCGCTGGACGGAGCCCTTTCGGTGCTTGACGAGTTCAGAAAGACCGAACTTTACAGCGTCGGTTTCCTGGCACCCCTGCAGCAACTCTTGGCCAACGCCGGGTTTCCTTCAGACGGCAACAGTTCGACTACGTTCCTGACTCAGGACCCCACGATCGCCGAGGACTCGAACGTCACGAACATCGACCAGGGACTCGACCGTGCCTTCGCCAATCTGGACTCGTTCGTCGACGCCTTCAAACTACTTCCGGTGATGTTCGAGAACATCGGACTGCCCGAGGCGGACGACGCTCCACTGCCGTGCTCGCGAGGCCGTTTGCAGCTGCCTGAGCAGATGGACGTGCTCATCAACGGACAGAAGGTGGTGCTGTGCAACCGTTGAAACTGCTGCGGAATCCCACGGCGTGGGGTGCTGGGGCGCTCGTCCTCGTAACGGTCATATCGGTGGTCGCTGCTTGGCTCTACATCAGCCCTCCTGGACAGAAGGTGGTCACCTTCTACACGAACGATGCGGCATCGGTTCGACCGGGGGCTCTGGTGCGCATAGCCGGCATCAACGTCGGGAAGGTTTCAGATCTCGAATTGGAACAAGATCGTGTGCGGGTCCGTGCGCGAGTGGACGGCGACGCCTTCGTGGGGGACAAGTCGCAGGTAGAAGTCCGCATGCTCACCGTCGTCGGCGGATATTACGTCGACATCGTCTCCCTTGGCGACGCGCCACTGGGCTCCGCTCCGATACCTCAGGAGCGGGTAAAGATGCCCTACAGCCTGACGTCGATTCTCGCTGATTCGACCAAGATCACCGAGAACGTACAGGGCAACCCACTCAAGGATTCGCTGGACCAGCTTCAGAGTGGACTGACGGGCGACAATGTCAACTCGCTCTCTTCGGTCATCGATGCGGGCAACGCCCTCGTGTCCACGATGGCCAAACAACGTGGCCAGCTCACGTCGATTCTGAAGTTCACGAACGAGTACGTGGGCGCGGTGAACGGCTTTAGAGACGGTCTCCAGATTCTCATGCAGAAGATCTCCATCGCGATACAGACATTGGTGATCTACGGCCAGAAGTTCGGCGACGGCATCGCGAGATTCTCCGGAGTGCTGGGGCAGCTCGCACCGCTCTCGTATTTTTACAGGGACCACCGAGCGGAGTTCATGGAGAAGGCCCGACACTACCTGGAGACGGCACGGATGTGGGCCGAGCACAACGGCGCCATCGTGAGATCGATGCGGCTCATGCAGAACAAGCTCGGCCGATTGCTCGATGCGCAGAACGCGCCGCCGCAACTCTTGGCGACCGATCTCTGCGTTCCCCTGCCAGGGAGCGCCTGCTGATGACGCCGAGTCGCGTGCGCATCCGTCGGATCGCAGCCACGCTCGTTTCGACCGCCCTTGTCGCAGCGGGCGTGGGGTCCTGTGCCGTCACCGCCGAGGCGCGGCAGACCTCCACCTATTGCGCGGAGATGCCAGACAGTGTGGGTCTGTACGCGGGCAACCCCGTTACGCAGATGGGTTATCCGATCGGTGTGATCAAGACGATCGCACCCGAAAACACCGGCGTGCGAGTCGAATTCGAGATCACCGAACCTCGTCGCCTTCCTCAAGACGTCAGAGCCGTCACGAGGTCGGCTTCAGTGCTTGCCGATCGGACACTTGAACTCGTCGGTAACCCAGGCAGTGGCCCCGAACTCCCCGCAGGCGGTTGCATCCCCATCAATCGGTCATTCACGCCGAAGAGCCTGTCCCAGATCATCGCCTCGACGACGGAGCTGATCAACGCGATCAGTCCCGACGGTTCGACCAACGTCGCGGACGCGGTTCGAGGCCTCGACCAGGCGATCCGCGGCAATGGCCCTGGTGTGAACCAGCTGCTGACCAACACGTCGGCCGTCCTCGACAACCCCGATCAAGCCGTCAGCGAGATCGCGACGATCATCGGCAACCTCGTCCAGCTAACTGACTTCGTCAAAGAGAACAGAGATGTGCTGAAAGAGATCGCGACGGACATGCAGACGACGCTGCCGAACATCCTTCAGGTGACGGAGTCCATCCCGAAGAACCTCTTCGGAACCGAAGTTCTCTTCAAGGCAGCGGCCGACGTCGAAGTCACCCTGGGTGAAACGCTCCAAGCCACGCTGGACCAAACGTCGGTGATGCTGCGGAAGGGATCCGCGCACGCACCCCGCTTGGCCAACATGCTCAACCCGGTGCCGTGGTGGATCAATACGATCGCCAACCACTACAACTCCAATCGTCCGTTCAACCTCCTCGGTTATCGGCCTCCGCTGTACCGGATCAGAACCCCCGACGGGGTTGCCATGTGCAACATCATGAACGCGTCGTCGCCAGGCAGTTGTGCGAATGTGCAAGGCACCCCCTATGCCGTTGACGTAGCACTGCTTCAATACGTGCTTACCGAAGCGGCCCGGCGATGAAACGCAACAACCCGTTCCTCGTCGCGGTCGTGGCGGTCGCCATCGCGATGACGGCCAGTGTCTCGTCGTGCAGTGCCGTCAATGTCAACGCGTTGCCACAGCCCGGAACGGACTACAGCGACGGATACGACGTGGTGCTCGAGTTCGACAACGTGCTGAACCTACCGGATCGCGCCAAGGTGGTGATGGGTGGCAACGAGGTAGGAGTCGTCACGAAGGTGGCGGTGACCAACGGCAAGGTCGACGTCACCGCGCGCATCGGGTCAGGTGTCGACGTTCCATCGAACGTGCAAGCGGCGCTGGAGCAGGCCACTGTGCTCGGCGACATTTACGTGAGCCTGGATCCGCCGGCGGATCAGCCCGCCGCACCTGCCCTGACCTCGGGGGGAGTCATCCCCCTTTCCCAGACCACGTCTCCGCCGCAACTTGAAGAAACGCTCGCTCATTTGGCAGTCTTCGTGACCAGCGGTTCGATCCAGCGCGTGCAGAACACCATCGTGGGCATCAACCGGATTACCCCGCCGCCACCCGAGATTCGGAAGATGACGACGCAGGTAACTGCTGATCTCCGTGATCTGTCGGACAACATCGACGTGGTTGACCACTTGTTGAACGGAGTTTCCGAAACTGGCGGCATACTGAACGGTCGCCTGTCGTCAGCTCAGTACTGGTTCTCCCCGCGAGGTATGCGCGGCTTCGACCGTGAAATGGTCAAGGCCAGGTACATGGCTCGACTCTTCCCGTCCGTTGGAAGCATCTACACCGGCGGTTACTGGTTGGTTCCGTTCCTGCAGTCCCTCGTCGACGCGACCGGCGCAATGGCGAGGTCGAAGTGGGCCTTCGAGGACGAATGGCCGGCGTGGCAAAAGCTCGGGACGGATCTGTTCCTTCCCCAGGACAAGAACCCGGCGATCAACATCACCTCCATCGTCGGCCCCGACGGCCGTGAGCTGTCCGGCAATACGGCTGACGTCTTACGGATCCTGGGAGCGATGCCGTGAACAAACGCGTTGCGCTGTCCTTCGTGGCGTTCGCCCTGATGATTGCCTTGGCGGTGGCCAACCTGTGGTCTTACGGCGTTCGTCTCGGTCCACCGTCTGACCGGACCAATCTCTCGATGGGCGTCGGAGACATCAACGGTCTACTCGTGGGGTCGAATGTCCTGCTGCGCGGCGTTCCGGTCGGCAAGGTAACCGCCATTCGATCGTCGCTCAACGACGCGACGATCGACTTCTACGTCGACAACCGCTACCGGGTACCAGTCGATAGCGAAGTTCGTCTGGAGAACCTTTCCGCACTGGGCGAGGCCTACATCGGTTTCATTCCGAGGGTTCAGGACGGCCCGGTCCTTCAGAACGGGCAGCACATCCAGACAGAACGCATCGTCGAGCCAACGTCGATCTCCCAACTGGCGGTCAGTTTCGCGCGGGTGCTCAACCAAGCCGATCCCAACGCTCTCAAGCGGGTCGTCACCGAGATGAACACCGCACTCCCGGATCCCAACAAGGTGCTGCCCAATATCGTTAGGACAGCGCAGCTGGTGAGAAGCACCGTGGCCGATCTGAACGGCAAGGGGCGTGGTCTGCTCGACAACTTCCAGACCTTGTTGGAGAACGCCCAATGGGTCGGGCCGCTCATGGCCGACACAGCGCCACAAGTGCGCAGGGTGGGAGTGTCCACCGGTCTGATGTTCTCGGGTGTGGAGATCCAGCGACCTCTCGGTAGCCCTGGCACCATCATCCAACTCAACAATCTCGCAGACCGAATGCAGAGGCTGCTCGACTACAACGGCGGCGATCTCAAAGTCCTTGGCCAAGCCCTTCTTCCGCACCTTCAGGGAATCGCGGGCTCTTTGATGAATTTCGACACCGGCCAAATACTGTCGCACATGCTGGAGTCCGTACCGGCCGACGGTGCGGTGACCCTTCACGTCAACGTTCCCTAGTCCGCACACCTTTCGGACGAATGGGAGAGGAGCTAAAAGATCGTGATGAACGGTAAACAACCAGTAGGTGAAGAAGTAACAACACCAGACGAGGTGTCGGCGGACGTCGATCAGTCTCCCGATGCGACCGGCGATGCTGAGGAGGGGACCACTCCTGCGAAGAGCACGACGAAAGTCGTCGCTGCAGACACGGACGACGACGGTTCGCCGACAAGGGGGAGCGGACGACGGCTTTCGATCTCCGTTCGCAGTCTCCTGGGGACGGTGGTGATCGTCGCGTTGGTGGCTGGAATCGGCGTGCTGGCATGGCTGTACGTCGGCGCGCACCGTGAGCTCGGCGAAAAAACGCAGCAAGCTGCAGATAACGCGCATGCCGAACAAATCGCACTCGATTACGCCACCAGTGCTGCTGCGATGAACTATCAGGAGATTCCAGCCTGGAAGAGCAAGCTCACCGCGGGGACCACACCGGAGCTCAACGCGAGGCTGAGCGGTGCCGCGGATCAGATGCAACAGATTCTGGTTCCGCTGCAATGGAATTCGACCGCACGGCCGCTCGCGGCCAAGGTTCGGTCGAGGGCAGGCAGTGGATACATCGTCGATGCCTTTGTCAGCGTTTTGACGAAGACCGTCCAAGGACCGGAGCCGTTGCAGTCGACGGCGACCTACAGCGTGACGGTCGACAGCAACCAGAACTGGCAGATCACCGACGTGGGTGGAATAGACGCAGCGGTGAAGGGTCCGTAGGCACACCGCATTTCGCGGGTGGCGAATGTCGACGAGGTTTGGAGCACCATGAGAAGAGCATGTCGGGTCGTCGGCACGGCGTTGCGCTGCGCTGTCGCCGCTCTGCTGGCCGTGGCTTCGATGGCGTGCTCACGGGCGCTCGCCGACCCGTATACGGGCGACCCGCTGCCCGATGACCAGCTGATTTATCCGCTGCCCGTCGTCTCTCCGAAGCCCTCGAACTGGGTGCCGAAATTTCCCTTTCCCTACAACCAGACTCGCAATCAGGTGACCGACGCGGACATCAACTCGATGCGTGAACTGTGCCAGTGGTACAGCGCGCAATACGAGACGTTGAAAGATCAGATCGACAGGTTGCAGTTCAACAGAATTCAACAGAACGGTCCGGGTATCCGGGTGGGATCGGGTACGGACTGGGACTACAGCTTCGGTGCGATTCAGCAACAGGTCGACGTCGTCACGGGCAACATCGACCAGACGATGTCCTACCTGACCCCTCGCGTGCAAGCGTTCACGATCAACCAGGACTACGCAGACGACATCTACCTGCCCATGTATCAAGCGCACAGCTTCTATTTGCTGTGGCAGAACCTTTCCAACATCGGCAACGGGATCACGGCCCACCAGCCCGACTGGTTCACCGGCCCGTCGGTCCAGGCTTTCAAGAAAGCCGGCAGCGACATCAATCGATCCCATGTGTGCTGGTGAAGAGAACATCCGAGTAGAAGTGGGGCGTGCATGCCGAAATCGGTAGTTTCCTCGCGCACCGTGTGCGCCGATGCGACACCACGATCGAGCCGATCGCTGGCGGCGGTGACTTCCTTGACCTTGCTCGCTGCCTCGCTCGGTCTCGCGCTCGCGCCGCGATCTTCTGCGGACGCAAGCGACGACCTGCGGTCTGCGGTAGTGCAGGCCCGTGCAGCAACGTCGTGCGGAGCGCTCAAGGCGAACCCGATCGTCGATCAGGCGGCCGCGACGATCAACAAATCAACCCAGGATTACCTGAATCACGCCGCCACACAGGTCCCGATCACAGACCCGCTTCCAGGCCTCAAGATCCTCGGCTATCCCGGCGGTAAGGCCATCGCGCTCCAGGGTGCATCCATGACGAGAGCCAATTCGATAAAGGGGCTGCTGCTGCAGGGCTATGACAAGATACCGAACTGCTCGTACACGGATTTCGGGGTCGATGCGCGACACCATGACGCGACCGGTTACGAGTTGACCGTCGTCGTGCTGGCGGGTGCCTGATGAAACGTGTTGCGAGGTTGTCGGCCGCGGCGGTTACTGCGGCCGCAGCATTGACGTCTGCACCGCAGGCTCATTCAGTCACCGGCGTCACGTACGAGGTGGTGTCGACCGACGTTGGCGCAGCGAACATCGAGTACTTCGACGGGGCGCAGCGCCAATCGTTGCTGAACGTAGCGCTGCCTTGGCGGATTACGGTCCCGGTGGCCAACCCGAATAGTTCGGGAACAGACGTCGCCGAGCTTCGGGCCGACTGGAGGTGGGCCGCTGCGCCGAACAAGTGGGTCACGACACGCGTTTACTTCGGCGACGTCATCCGGTGCGAGAACACACTCGATGTCGGCAACGCGGCGTGTTACGGCACAACGCCCTTCAGCAATTCCTGAAACACAATGTCGACTGCCCCGCCGCGAACCCTCGCCGACTGCTCCCGCGCCGAATCTGGAAGGACTTCCACCATGTACGGCATTCTCCGATGGTTGTCGGTTGTCGGGCTCGTGATCGGATTCTTCTGTTGTGGTCCGATCCCGGCACAGGCGGAGCCGCCCGACACCGAGGGCTACGGTCCGTTCCCGGACGAGGGGTTGATAACGCAGTGGTACACCCAGTTGGAACCGGACGAGTTCTTCATACCCGATGCTGCCGGCGTTTGGTTCATTACTCCCTCCGGACTCACGTGCGGTATCTGGAGCTGGGGGAGCTTCGGCTGCACTGGTGACATCCCAGGACTGCCAGCTGGGGAACATCACATCGCCTGGTACAACGGGAATCGCTCCGTGCATCATGGTTGGACGGCGGCCATTCAATTCCCAGCGGGGCAGGCACAACGCGTGCTGCCGCCACGCAGTTACGTCACATATGCTACTCCCGGTGCCGGTGAAACCACTTGTGCGACAACGCCTGACGGAAACGTGTACTGCGGACACGGTGAGTTCAAGTTCGTGGTCACGCCCCAGGGCACCTGGTTCAAGGGTTGGGACGATCGGACGTCCTACGTCTGCAACAGTTATGGGACGTGTCCGCCCTGAGTACAGACATCCGTAGTGTCCGGGGGTGCGGGCGCGGCATTCCCTTGTCGGTCAGCGATGCGATCCGCGGCGATCGCGCGGTCGATCGGTGTCCGGTGTGCGGCGGCGCCGATTTCTACGCGCGCAAAGACTTCGATCCGAAGCTCGGACTGACCGTCGTCGTCATCGGTGGTGCGGTCAGCGTCGCTCGGAACGTGTCGTAAGAGGTCCACTGGGGCGCCCAGTCGAGCTGTCGTCGAGCCTTGGCGGAGTCCATGATCAGGGGAACGCTGTAGAGCTCACCCAGCGCGGCGAAGTCGGGGACGAACCGGAAGCGGGAGGCGGCGGCGGCTCTGCCCATGATTCGGTAGATCACGGTGCGTCCGAACGGCACCGGGCGGAACCCCATGATCCGGACGATGTCCTCGTTGCTCACGACCCCGTCGCTGCAGACGTGGTAAAGCCCGGGTTCGCCGGCGCCGAGGACGCACTGGACGAACGCCGCGCCGACGTCGTCTTCGTGGATCACTTGAATTTCGCTGCGCGGCACCGGCATCGGGATGCGGAATGGTAGGCGCCGGTTGACGTCGATGAAACGTCGCAACAACCGCAATCCGCGGCCGCTGCTCTTGTGTCCGACGACATGGGGGCCCATGACTCCTGGCGTGCGCAGTATGTAGAGGTCGATGTCGGGGTGGTCGGCTTCGAGTTCGGTGAGAGCGCGTTCGAGTCGCGCCTTTTGGCGGGCGTAGTCGAAGTACTTGATGGGTCGTGGCGCCCATTCTTCGGTCACGCCATAGGGCATGGCGGGGTCGAAGCCGATCGCCGAGATCGTGGAGGCGAATACGAAGCGCTTCGCTCCGGCGGTGGCGGCGGCCTTGAAGGCGTTCATCGTGCCGTCGATGTTGATGGCGTAGGTGGTTGGGTCTTTGGGTGAACCGGTGATCGCGAAGGCTAGGTGCACGACGACGTCGGCGCCTCGGAAGGCTTCGGCGAGTTGGTCGGGGTTGCGTACGTCGCCTTGTCGGTAGGTCAGTTTCGACCAGCCGTGTTCGTCGGGGTCGAAGGGGCTGCGAGCGATGCCGATGACGTGTTCGATGCGGTCGTCGGCTTCGAGTAGTGGGATGAGTCCGAACCCGAAGGTGCCCGTCGGTCCGGTCACGGCGACCGTCAGCTTTTCCTGCGCCACCGCCTCAGTCCCTCACCTTGTCCCTGCGGGCAGGGACAACCGGTGGCGTCTTCCCCCACTCGGGAACCCCGTCTTCCGGCTTGGCCATCGGCGAGCCGTCGTCGTGAACCTGAGCCCAATGGGCGTGGTTGAGTTCGTGCAGCGTGAAGCAGGCGTTGAGGGAGTTGTGGAAGCCCATGTTGTCGACGGTCTGATTCACCGACTCCTTGACGAGCAGGGCGGCCACGGTGGGGACGCCAGCCACTCGCCGCGCGAATTCCAGTGTCCTGTCGCCCAATTCGTCGGCAGGAAAGACCTTCGACACCATGCCGAGGGCGTACGCCTCGTCTGCCGACAGCGAGTCACCGGTGAGCATGAGTTCCTTCGTCTTCCGTGGCCCGAACTCCCATGGATGAGCGAAGTACTCCATGCCGCACATCCCCATTCGAGTACCGACGACGTCGGCGAACTTGGTGCCCTCAGCCGCCACGATCAGATCGCAGGCCCACATCAGCATGAGGCCAGCCGAGTAGACGCTTCCGTGAACCTGCGCAATCGTGATCTTGCGTAGATTGCGCCATCGCAGCGTGTTCTGAAAGAAGTGGTGCCACTCCTGCAGCATGAGACTCTCTGCGCCAGTTCGGGTACCACCGTTGACCCTCCAAGACGGGTGCTGATTGGGGCCGGGAAGGTACTCCTCCTGCGCTTCGGGCGATACGACGTCGTGGCCGGAGGAAAACATCTTTCCCGTGCCACCCAGAATCACCACCCGGACGTCATCGTCGGCTTCCGCAGCCAGCAAGGCGTCGTGAAGTTCGACCAGCAGGCCGCGGTTTTGTGCGTTCCGTACGTCCGGACGGTTGAGCAGGATTCGAACCACTCGCCCCTCGTCGTGGTGTTCGACAAGCAGGTGCTTGTAGTCGGTCATCGCGTACTTCTCCTCGTGGACGGACCATCGTCTATTTATCTATGGTGTGTAAACTTTAGCGCGTCGACCGTGTGAATCAAATCACTGGTTGCGATCCGGACTCGAGCGGCAACGCTCGACGGTCGACGACGAACGAAAGGAGCGCCGTTCATGGAAGATCGGGACCTGACCGACGAGCAGAGGCTGCTGCACCAGGCCACCGTTGATTTCATCGCGGACAAGCTTCCGATGGCAGCGGTCCGCAAGCTACGCGACGACCCGGTAGGCTACGACCGAAACTGGTTGTGCGGCACCGCTCAACTGGGTTGGTACTCGATGCTCATCGCCGAGGAACACGGTGGAGGTGACGTCACTGGCCACCCCATCGTGGATTTGGCGGTCGTCGCGGACTCGGTGGGTCGCCACCTGCAGCCCGGTCCCTTCATCCCGATGAACGTCGTCGGTGCCGCCCTCTCGGAGTACGGCACGGCTACGCAACGCAAGGAACTTCTGCCGAGGATCGCCGCCGGCGAACTGGTCGCGACGTGGGCGCCACTTGCGGGTGACGGAAGCTGGGATGCCGGAGCCGGTTTGTCGGTGACGCGCGACGAGGACGAGATCGTGCTGCGGGGCTCACGTGGGTTCGTGGTCGAGGCTCCTTCCGCCGACCACCTGCTCGCGGTGGGGACGCTCGATGGCGTGCCGGTGCAGGTGGTCGTCGCGACGTCGAGCGTCGGTGTCGACGTCGAGACGCTCGCGTGCTTCGACCTTTCCCGACGCGTGGGCCGGATCACCTTCGACGACGTGCGGTTGCCGGCCCCAGACCTACTCGGCGATGGGAGCGGCGAGACAACCGAACAACTCGAGCGACAGCTCCAGATTGCAGTCGTCCTGGCGTGCGCCGAAACCATTGGCGCGCTTGATGAGATGTTCTCGATGACGGTTGAATACTCGAAGACTCGGGTTGCCTTCGGCCGCCCGATAGGCTCGTTTCAGGCGCTCAAACACGCGATGGCTGATCAGTTGCTCCACCTCGAAGGGTGCAAGGCCGCCGTGGCGGAGGCCACCAGGATCGTGGACGAACGGGGCAGCGATGCCGCCGAGATCGTGTCGATGACCGCCGCCTACGTGGACGAGTACGCGAGCCGGATCGCCCAGCAGTGCCTGCAGGTGCACGGCGGCATCGGGTTCACCTGGGAGCACGATCTGCACCTGTACATGCGTCGTATCCGAACCACGACCAGCCTGTGGTGCGAAAGGGCTTGGCATTACGAGCGACTCTGCGAGGTGTGCGCGCCATGAGCGAACAGATCCAATTGGACGAGTACCGGTCCGAGATGCGGAAGTGGCTGGCAGCCCACTTGCCGCGTCGGTCTGCCGACGTACCGCCCGGCGAGCAACACGATCTAGAGGCCGAGGCGGTCGCCGAAGGGCGGTTGCATCAACGGGAGGTCTACGAGGCGGGATACCTCGGCATCACCGTGCCCACCGAGTACGGCGGTCAGGGACTCAGTGGCGCGCACGAGCGAATCTGGCTCGCCGAGTCCTCGGGCTACGAGGTGCCCCTCCCGGCAGGTGTTGCCTCCATCGTCACGATGCGCGTCGTACTGCCCACCATTCTGCACAACGGCACTGAACAGCAGAAGCGTGAATGGGTGCCCCTGATACTGAGCGGCGAGAACATCTGGGCGCAGCTGCTGTCGGAACCCGATGCAGGCTCGGACCTCGCCGGGATCCGCACCCAGGCGCGGCGGGACGGCGATACCTGGATCCTCAAGGGCACGAAACTGTGGTCGTCAGGTGCCGTCCATGCCGACTACGGAATCTGTCTGGCGCGCACGGATCCTGGAGTGCCGAAGCACCGCGGTCTCACCTGGTTCAGGGTGCCGCTGAAGGACGATCGCGTCACCGTTCGTCCGGTCCGTCAGCTCAACGGCAGCGAAGAGTTCTGCGAGGAGTTCCTCGACGACGTCGTTCTCGGGGACGACACGGTGATCGGTGCGGTCAACGACGGATGGAAGGTTGCCAATTCGCTTCTGATGTTCGAACGTGGAGCCGGCCATGTCGACTTGGCGCCGTCGACCGTGCAGTCGCGCGACGAACAGTCGGCGGATCTCGTCGCACTGGCTGGCGCCGCGGGCATGCCCGATCGTGACAACCGTCGACGAGCGAACATGACCTCGATCGTCGAACAGCGCACCAAGGACTGGGTTCACGAGACGCTGAATCGACGGATTACCGCCAAGCTCATGCGCGGAGCAGTCCACCCCGCCGCGGCGTCACTGGTCAAGCTCTCGATCGGTACCCGCGGACCGGAGCGCGCGATCGCAGGGCTCGAGATCGCGGGCCGCGGGGCCATCGCATGGCCCACCTCAGAGCCGTCCAGCGGTGATCTGGCCGACCAGTACTTCTACGGACGGCAGTACGCCATCGCCGGTGGCAGCAATGAAATTCAGCGCAACATCATCAGCGAACGAGTGCTCGGTCTTCCGCGCGAGCCGAGTTACGACAACGACAAGCCGTTCAAAGACGTCATCCGTGATGCGCGTAAGTGGATCTCCGACTGAATGCCTGTCCCGCGCACGATATCCCTCGAACGAAACCGTTAGGCAAGGAAGTCGAGTCATGACGAATCACGTGGTGTACCCGCCGATGCCCAAACCGGACAGCGTGACCGAATTCTTTTGGAAGGGAGTGGATCAGCACGAGCTTCTGATTCAGCGTTGCCTTTCCTGCGGCAGGTATCAACACCCGCCGAAGGAGATCTGTGCGGGCTGTTTGAGCACTGAGCTCGCACCGGAGCGCGTAACGGGAGACGCCACTCTGGTCACCTGGACCGAGCCGGTCAAGGCCTACGATCCATACTTCGCGACTCACCAGCCCTACATCTTCGCGACTGTCAACCTCGTCGAGCAGGAGCCGCTGCGATTCGCCACCAACCTGATCGACTGTGACGGTGACGACTTGAGGATCGGGCAACCTCTCCGCGTCGCGTTTCGCGAAGTGGCGCCGGGTTGCACGCTGCCGCTCTTCGAGGTGGTTCGCTGATGACCGCGATGCGGAATCGGGTCGCAATTGCAGGTGTCGGGTATTCCCAGACCGGGCGCAAGTTGCCGTTCTCCGACGATCAACTCGTCGCGCAGGCGGTCACCGCCGCCCTCGCTGATGCAGGCCTGAAACCGGCTGACGTGGACGGGATCTCGACGACAGGGGGCGTCTCCATGTCGATCGGCGCCCTGCTGGGAATCCTTCCGCTGAACTGGTTCTTCACCTCCAGCCTGTATGGACCCTCGTTCGCCGAGACCGCAGTGATGGCGATGGACGCGGTCGCGGCGGGGTCTTGTCATACCGCGCTCGCCATCAGGGTAATTCGACAGCCGCGAGCCGAGGACCACCCGATCGCCGCCATCACGGCTGGCAGTTCGGCGGACGGCCCCGTCCGCGTCGCCGGTCAGCAGCAGTGGACTGCCCCTTTCGGCGGAAGCCTGCCCGCGGCATTCATCGGCGGACTCCAGATGCAGCGCTACATGAGCGAATTCAGAGCTACCGAACAGGATTTCGCACGGCACGCCGCAGTCCAGCGAGACCACGCCTCACGGAACCCGGAGGCGTTGTTTCGTGAAGCTCTCAGCGCCGACGAGTACTCGCAGTCGCGCTACGTCAGTAAGCCGGTGCGACTGCTGGATTGCGACTACCCGGTGGATTCCGCTTCTGCCGTCATCTTCACCACACCGGAGAGGGCTCGCGATTTTCGGAAACCTGCGATCCTGGTGGATTCCTGGGCGATGTCCGCAGTCGCCGACATCGACATGGCACTGCTCGACGACTTCACGTCGAACGCCATCGGTCACTGCAGCGAAACACTTTGGTCGAGAACCGATCTGCGGCCTTCTGATGTCGACTGCGCGGGGTTGTACGACGGCTTCTCGATTATCACGTTTCAATGGCTCGACGGCCTTGGGTTTTGTGGCAGGGGAGAGGCGCCTGGCTTCATCGCCGAGGGTCACACCGGCCCGGGCGGTTCGCTGCCGACCAACACCGACGGCGGTGCGTGCAACGTCGGCAGGCGTCACGGCGCCAACTTCTGCATCGAATCGGTGCGGCAGCTTCGCGGGGAGTGCGGCGAGCGGCAGGTTCCGGGTGCCGAGGTCGCGGTGTGGTCCAATGCCACCGGCTCTTTCGCAGGTGCATCATTGCTGACGATCGACCGATGACTGCCCTGATTTGGCGACGAGATGTCTAGTGCTCGACGAGTTACGCAAGTAGGTGCTCCTGCCCCAATCCGACTAGGAAGCCGAGCGCCGCACCGACGATGATGATGATGATGATCCACTCATCGTTCTTGAATATCGGCCGCAGTAGGGTCGAACTGCGACGCGTTCATCTCGCTCATCTTCTCGACCATGATCTTCCCCAGATCGATTCTCTCGGAGAAGTATTTCTCGATGTAACCCATGCTCTCGGGAAGCTTCTGAATGACGATGTCGGCGACGCTCTTTCATCTCCACGTACCGCCGACCGCCTACGGCATTTGCGATGCGTGCCGCGCTCCTCTGCTGATCCTTACCCTCGCGTATCTCGGTTTGGATGATGTAAAAGAACCGATCCGACATCGGACCAGTCAACCAACTCTCCAATGTGGTCTGCGGGGTGCTTGACGTAGACGAACTGATCGAGCTGACCCTTGAACTGCTCGAACATCGATCGGGAGGCAGCGGGCATCCGCAGTTCCACGCCCCGCACGATGAGATCCTTGATCTGATCGGGTATCGCACGCCACATTTGCGGCTGCAACGACAACATCATCGCATCGACGATCTCGTACGTGGCCTCGCGCAACGGTCCGGCAAGCTCCTCGACGAGTTCGTCTGGATCGAGCTGATCGAACAGCTCCTGCGTCGTAGTGATCTCCGATGTCAGCGAATCAACCATCTGCGCAGCCATTTTCGGCGCTAGCCGCGGAATCTGTCCTTGCCAGCCGAGGTAGGGCCTGGGCCCTTAATCCAGCGGGTAGAACATCATCTTGAGCGCGAGAATCTTGGTGGCCATCGGGCTAGGGCCGCGCCGAGGGGAATCGATGCGTAGACCGACCACGGGTGGGCGAACAGCGTGCCGAAGTGTACGTCGACGGTCATTTCGCCGCGTTCCACAGCTCACGGCTCAGTGCGCTCGTGGTCACCGTCCGCTTGACGATCCTGGGCGGGCGCAGACCCCTGCGTACCATCGCATAGGTGAGCGTCACGGTTTCGTCGGTCATCGAGAGCTCGTATTCGTCTCTCATCGAGTCGGGCACTTCGGCCCCGATGGTCACCAAACCGAGCCGTTCCATCCGAAAGAGGTAGATCGGTGTGTGGTTTGGCACCGACACACCGGCGCGCCGGCCGACTGTCGAGGCTGTTCGTCAAGATGATCGTCGCGGATTACGTCGGGCGGGTGGAAGACGGATCTGCTCTAGCAGAACGCGCAACACCTCCAAGGTTGGGGCAGGCGCCTCGTCGTCGCAGGGCGCGATCCCGCCGTCCGGACGCCCATCGTTCTCGTCGAGCCGCGCGAGACGTCAACGCGCTATTCCAACCATCGTGTGTTCGACGTCGAAGGATCGGTAAGACGCCTTCACAGCGACATCTCGAACCGTTCGAAAGTCCCGAAACCCACCATCTTCGCCAGGTACACCGCAGCACCCCCGGCGGTCGACCCGATCGGCGGCGGCTTCACGGCATGCGTTCCCCTTTGCGATGATCCGGGTGCTGGGGCGGCGCCGACCGGCATCAGCGCTCTTACGGCTTTTCTTTGCGCCATAGACAATCCAGGCTGATGCTGGCACAGTGACCCAATGGTTGCTGGCCGCGCGAGAGCGGTGCGCACCTTTCGAAAGGGGGCAGGCCCGGTGTCATGCAGGTCCCGCACGGTAGCTGCACTTGTGACGTGCCTTGGTCTGGCGATGTTCACCCCTGCCGTCGCCCGAGCCGACGACGTCGTGATGTACGAAGTCATCTCGCAGTACATCGGCGCAGCGACCGTCGTGTATTCGGACGGATCTGGTCATACCGGACCGGTGAACGTGACGTTGCCATGGCGGGCCAATGTCGCGGTGGCCAATCCGTACAGTGTCGATACGACGATCAGCGTCGACTGGCAGCCATTCGAGCGATACAAGTGGCTGACGGTCCGCATATACGCGCGGGGCAGCCAGCTCTGTGAGAGCACGCGGGACATGGGCGCAGCGTCATGTACGGGCAGGGGTGTCTATGGAGGGGTCCTCCCCCCGTTCATGCCACCAATCGAGCCCCCCGCCATGCTGAACTCCGGGAGCGACGCATGAGGGTCCTCCAACGAACCGAACACGCCAGACGCCGGGTTGTCGGTGCTGCGCTGGCGGTGGCCGCCGCCCTGGGCCTGCTGACCAGCGCACCGAACACCGCTTCGGCCGAACCGTGCGACGGCGCCGACTGCGTGACGCACATGCGAACGGGTGCCGTGGCGGGAGCGCCGTGCGCGGCGCAGCGGCTTTACGCACTCGGGCTAGGCGCAAGCGGCGGTGCGTTCATCTGTTACGCCACGTATCGCAATCCGGTCACGGCGGCGTGGACTCCGCTACCTCCCCTCGTCGGCATACGCGACTTCGGAGCACTCTGTTCGGCGCCCGGATCAGCCCAATCGTCAGACGGCCTGCCACTGGTGTGCCGAGATGGAACCTGGGAGCGGTACACGCCCGCACTACCGGTCTCCTGAGTGGACAACGGACCGTTCGCCGACCCACCGGCTGCCATCGGCCCGAATCGCCCTGCGTGCAGGCCGCTTTCGGGATTGCACGACGGACCGAGCCTTGTTGACAGGGACGCCGACACGGCATTGACTGGTTCGGTGGTCGACGATACGAGTTCTTCCGAAGACGGATTCGAAAATGACTACGACTTGCTGACTCAATTCGAGGCGGGTCGCCGGCTCGTCGAGAACATCGAGCGCGTCCGTGAAGAGTGTTCCGACGCCGAGGGTGACGACGAAACGGCCCGTCGCGAGCGGCTCGCCGCCCTAGAGGATGCGGTCAAGCGGCACCATGAGCAGCGCCCCGCCGAGCGGTCGACCTTTTTCAGGTCCTCGGGCGGCATCGAACGGGTCGACACGACCAGACACCACTGAGCACGGCCGCTGCGGCTGCCCGACCGTCCCCATTGCGGAGGAGTGCCGGACCCGGCGCGTCTCCTTTATTGACTATGCTTAAGTAAGCTGGTACTCACGTTATGGGCAATGTCCACGGAAATCGCGTATTGAGGAGTGCCTGATGCCGTTGCAGGACGACGTGCAGATCGTCTCGGTTGACGACCACCTGATCGAACACCCTCGCGTCTGGCAGGATCGACTGCCCGCGAAGTACTTGGAGGATGGTCCGAAGATCGTCGAGGACGAGCAGGGGCACCACCTCTGGAAGTATGAGGGCGAGCTGCATGCGCAGGTGGGACTCAACGCGGTCGCGGGTCGACCGTATGAGGAGTACGGCCTCGAACCGATGACGTTCCAAGACATGATTCCTGGCTGCTACGACCCGATCGAGCGTGTCAAGGACATGGACCTCGACGGCGTGCACGCCGCGTTGTGCTTTCCGTCGTTCTCCGGTTTCTCCGGCTCGATGTTCCACAAGGCTCAGGACAAGGATCTCGCCATCGAATGCGTACGAGCGTGGAACGACTTCTCGCTTGACGAATGGTGCGCCGCGGCGCCTGACCGCTATGTCCCCGTTGTCATAGCACCGACCTGGGACGTCGATCTGGCGGTCGCGGAAGTGGAGCGAACTGCGGCCAAAGGCGCTCGCACACTGAGCTTTCCGGAGAGTCCTGTTCCGCTGGGGATGCCGTCGCTGCACTCGAGATACTGGGATCCGCTGTGGAGCGCGGTCGAGGCTGCCCAGATGCCCTTGAGCGTGCACTTCGGCACGTCCACGTTCATGCCTGGATACAGCTTTGGTGCCGCCGGCGTCTCAACCGACGACCAAGACAAGTACGACCAGCACACCGACATCGATGATGTCCCGTTCGCAGTCGCCATCACGCTATTCGGCACGAACCTAATGTGGACGACCGTCGACCTCCTGCTTTCTGGTGCACTGCAACGTCACCCAAATCTGAAGATCGTTCTTGCCGAAGGCGGAATCGGGTGGATCCCCTACATCCTCGAGCGCACGGACTACGTCTGGGAACGACATCGCTGGTATCAGAAAATCGACAGGAACACGCGTCCGTCCGACCTATTCCGCGAGCACTTCTACGGGTGTTTCATCGATGACGAATTCGGCATCCAGAACCGCGACGCGATCGGCGTCGAACGACTGCTGCTCGAAGTGGACTACCCCCACTCGGACTCCAGTTGGCCAAACTCACGCAAGCGCGCTTCCGAGGTGCTCGCGTCGGTGCCCGACGGCGATGCCCGCAAGATCGCTGAGGACAACGCCAGAGAAGTGTTCAACTTTCCTCGAACGAGTGGGTTGTGAGCGACAAGGACGGCAGCGCAGGGTTTCTCGCAGGGGTCCGGGTCATCGAACTCGCCGACGAGACCGGTGAGTACGTCGGCAAGCTGCTGGCCGGACTCGGCGCGGACGTCGTCAAGATCGAGCCCGCCGGTGGGGAGATCACACGGTCTTACGGACCGTTCCAGGACGACGTCGTGGACCGGGAACGCAGTCTGCACTTCTGGCACTACAACGTTGGCAAGCGCAGCGTCGAACTCGATCTCGACGAGGCGGGCGACCAAGCGAAGATGCGCAAACTCCTCAGCGAGGCAGACGTTTTCGTGCACACGCGGTCGGCGGAGTACATGCGCGAACGCGGAGTCGATGACGTTGCCGCGCGGTCGGCGGCCCCGTCGTTGATCTACTGCCGGGTCTCCCCGTTCGGCGACGATGGCCCGTGGGCCGATTTTGCTGCGAGCGACCTGGTCCACCTCGCGCTGGGCGGCATCGTAATGAACTGCGGGTACGACCCCGAACCGTCGGGACGGTACGACACCGCGCCGATCGCTCCGCAGATGTGGCAGGCCTACCACATCGCGGGCGAGACCACGACGATCGCGATCATCACCGCTCTGATTTACCGGCATTCGACCGGTGTGGGGCAATACCTTTCGGCCTCGATACACGACTCCGTCAGCAAGAACACCGAGACGGACGTACCGAACTGGATCTACCAACATCTGATCAATCTCAGGCAGACCTGCCGACACTCGATGCCGGGATCGGCCGTCCCTGCATTGGCTCTCACCAAAGATGGCCGTTGGTTGCTGCCGTACCGCACGTACCTGCCGGGCGGCGGTGCCCTCTTCAAAGCGCTGGTCGACATGCTTGCGCGGCACGGTATGCAGGCCGACCTGGATGATCCGAAGTACCTGGATGACGCCTACCGTGCCCAACCCCATGTCGCTCAGCACATCGGTGACGTGACGGACCACCTCATCGGCAGGTTCACGTCAGACCGCGAGATTTGGCAGGAGGCGCAGGCGGCCGGCATGACCTGGGCGCCGATCCGTGCACCTCACGAGAACGTGACCGACCCGCACTTCGTGGCGCGCGGAGCCTTTTACACGGTGGAGCATCCCGAGTCGGGCCAGAGTTACACGTACACCGGCGCGCGCTGGTACTGCCCGGAAGCACCGTGGCAGAAACCCATTCGCCCACCTCTGCTCGGCGAGCACACCGCGGAAATCCTTGGGGAGAGCCGTGGGCAGCGCGAGGTCGGTGCGGGCTCGCGACACGCGAAGTCGGTGTTGTCACCGCACGGTAAGCCCTTCGCGTTGGCCGGGGTGCGAGTCGTCGATCTGTCCTGGCTGTTGGCCAGCGCGGGAGCGGGCCGGTTCCTCGCCGCCCACGGCGCTGAAGTAGTCAAGGTGGAACACTCCAGCCGCTGGGACACCATGCGCTTCGGAGCGGGTTTCGCGCCGAAGGGTGGACGCGCCGAGCGCGACGAGGCGCAAGGCCCCATCGACGTTCCCGCCGGCGATCGCGGGCCCAACAGTTCGGGCGCCTTCATGGAGATCAACGCGGGCAAACTCGGTATCAGCCTGAATCTGAAGTCGGACGAGGGCAAGCGCATCCTCGAGGGCCTCATCGCCGAGGCCGACATGGTCATCGAAGGCTTCTCGCCGGGCACCATGGAGCGAATGGGCCTGGGCTACAACCGACTACGGGAACTCAACCCCGACATCATCTACGTCCAGCAGTCGGGCACCGGCGAACACGGCGTCTATGGCAACATGCGGACCTACGGACCGACCGCAGCCGCTTTCGCGGGAATCAGCGAAATGTCTGGAATGCCCGCGCCGTTCCCCCCTGCCGGGATCGGTTACTCCTACCTCGACTGGTTCGGCGCCTACAACATGGCCACGGCCATGTTGGCCGCACTGTATCGCAAGCAGCGCACCGGACTTGGATGCCACATCGACGCATCGCAGATCGAGATCGGCATCTACTTGACGGGGACGGCCGTCCTCGATCACAGCGTCAATGGACGCAGCTATCAGCGAACCGGCAATCGATCTCCCTACAAGTCGGCCGCTCCGCACGGGATCTATCCCATTGCAGGCGAGGATCGCTGGATCGCGCTGTCGTGCTTCACCGAGGAGCAGTGGACCACGTTGACCGACGTCTTGGGTGCCCCGGAATTACGCGAGGACCCGCGGTTCGGCACGCTGACCGATCGTGTGCAGCACCAGGACGAACTCGACTCGATCATCGCGTCGATCACCGAAGCAGTCGATGGTTACGAACTCATGCACGCGCTTCAGCGCCGAGGGTTCCCCGCCGGAGTGTGTCAGACCGCGCAGGATCGGTGTGAACGCGATCCCCAGCTTGCCCATCTCGGCTGGGTGGCGGAAGTCCCGCAAACCGAGATCGGTACCTGGCCGGTGCGGACGCTGCCCGTGCAGTTCAGCGAAACTCCTTCGCACATCGGCGGGATCGTAGGGCGATCGGGCCCGAGCTACGGCGAGGACAACCACGACTTCTACGGAGATCGGCTTGGGTTGACAGCAATTCAGATAGACGAGTTCGTCGAGGGCGGGGTTTTCTAGCGGCTCGTCAGCGCAACGCATCGAACCAATCCGAGAGGGAAACAACATGGGACGCGTGCAGGACAAGGTGATCCTCATTACGGGGGTGGCGCGAGGGCAGGGGCGTTCGCACGCCGTGCGACTCGCCGAAGAGGGCGCGAACATCATCGGCATCGACTCACTCGAAGACATTCCGTCGGTGCCCTACCCGATGGGCTCCGAAGGGGACCTGGACGAGACCAGGGATCTCATCAGCGCGGCTGGTGGCAAGCACCATCTGGTCAAGGCGGACGTACGCGATCGCCAGAGCATCAGTGACGCCGTTCGCGACGGAGTCGAACTCTTCGGGGGCGCGCTCGATGGGGTCGTGGCACAAGCTGGCGTGATGGCGGTCGGGAACACCGACCCTGCTTCCTTCAACGACACGATCGACGTCAACCTCGTCGGTGTGCTCAACACCGTCGGTGCCGCCTATCCCCACCTCAAGGACGGGGCGTCGATCGTCATCACGGGTTCCTACGCGGCCTTCACGTCGGCCATGAAGGCCGACCCCAACGGCGGCGCAGGCGGTTTGGGCTACGTGGCGTCGAAGCGGATGCTAGCGGCGTATACCCACGACCTCGCCCTTGCGGTCGCACCGCGCCGCATCCGCGCGAACGCCGTGCACCCGACATCGGTCGACACACGGATGATGCGCAACGACGCCATCTACCGATCCTTCCGCCCGGACCTAGAGTCTCCGACGTTCGAGGATGCGCTACCTGCGCTCCCCGTGCTGAACCTGTTCCCCGACCCGTTCATCGAGGTCTCGGACGTTTCCCACGCCGTGGTGTACTTGCTATCGGACGAATCGCGCGCGGTGACCGGAACCCAGATGCGAGTCGACCTGGGCGCCTGGATCAAGCTGCACGACTACCAGTCGCCGTGACGGCGGCCAATCTGGTCGCCGGGCAACCGAGATTCATCGGCCCCGACGTCGACGACGTCAATCGGTTCTTCTTCGACGCCACCCGGGACGGTCGGCTGGCGTTTCAAAAATGCCGCAGCTGCGCGGAATGGTGGAGCCCGCCTGCGCTCGCCTGCTTCAACTGCGGCGCAACCGAATTCGATGTGGTGACGACGGGCGGTCGCGGGTTCGTGCACACCTACGCGATACCGCGCCGTCCGAGCGCAGCGCTCATCGACGAGAACATCGTCTTCGCGGTGATCGAACTCGACGAAGGAGTCCGGTACTTCTCCCGGCTGATGGACGTCGACCCCTCGGTCGTGAACTTCGACATGCGAGTCGTGGTGCGTTTCGTACCGGCCGAAACCGGCGCGCTGGTACCAGTTTTCGTCCCGGATCGAGGTGACGAGTAACCGTGGAGGACTCGAACGCCGAGGTGGTGATCGCCGGGATCGGCATCACCGAGATATCGAGGGACTCCGGCGTGTCTTCAGCGGTGCTGGCGACGCGTGCAATCACGTCGGCACTGGCTGATGCGGGTTTGTCGACGAGGGATGTCGACGGCCTGGTGACGTATGAGGCGGATCCGACATCGCCGTTCCTCTTGGCCCAATTACTTGGATTGCCCGAGTTGCATTGGTATTCGGTCACGCTCGCGGGCGGTGGGGGTGCGTGCGCCACGTTCCAGGACGCGGCACTGGCGGTGAGCACTGGTCTGGCGAGTCACGTCGTCGTCTACCGGGCTGAGAACATGCGTTCGGGTCGGCGATTCGGGCAGGGTATTTCCGATTCGGACGCAGGCGCCGCCCAAGCCGTGCTTCGCCAGGTGTTCACCTACGGTTCCGTCACCCCGGCCTGGTGGGAGGCCCCCACCTTCCATCGCTATCTGCACGACTACGGTAAGACCAACGCCGACCTCGCCCACGTCGTGGTGTCGGCACGGCGATGGGCGGCAACCAATCCTGCCGCTCACTTCCACGGCAGGCCCCTGACCATGGACGAGCATCAGACGTCCAAGTGGATCGCAGAACCCGTGCTGCGCATACACGACTGCTGTCTGGAAAGCGACGGCGGCGCGGCGTTCGTGGTGACGTCTGCTGAGCGCGCCCGCGACCTGAAGGCCAAGGCCGTGCGCATTCGCCACGCCGCAAGGGGAATGGGTCACCGCTCGACGCTCATGCAGAACTACTACGCTCGCGACATCGCCGGGTTACCCGATCTCGATGTCGTCGCCAAGAAGCTTTACGAACGAACGGGGTTGCGCGCCAGTGATTTCGACGCGGCAATCCTTTATGACTCGTTTAGCCCGCTCGTTCCGATGTCCCTAGAGGCTCTCGGATTCTGCAACCGCGGAGAAGGCATTGACTTCATCGCCGACGGACACACCTCTCCCGGTGGTCTGCTACCCGTCAACCCCAACGGTGGGCAGATGGGCGAGGGCTATCTGCACGGTTTCAACGGGATAGTGGAGGCGGTCAGACAGCTTCGAGGGACATCGGTGAACCAGGTCCACGATGTGAACCGGATGATCGTGACATCTGGACCGGCCCTGCCGACGAGCGCGATGGTACTGCAGGGGTACTGAGTCCGCAGCCAATCGAACTATCACTGCGACGAAGCGGAGTGTGAAATGCCCAACGTGTCAATGAGTCCCGGAACCGCCTACATCGACGGGCGATGGGATGAATTCGGAACAGACCGCATTACGGCGATCGTCAACCCGGCGACCGAGGAACCCATCGGCGAGGTACGCGAATCATCTGTCGGCGACGTCGATCGGGCAGTGGCTGCTGCCTGCAGGGCGTTCGGCGGCGGCAGGGGGGCGTGGCCGAGGATGTCGCCGCGCGAGCGTTCCGCCGTGCTGCTCAGTTTCGCCGACGCGATCGCGGCGCGGCGCGATGAGCTCGTATCACTCGCGCACAACGAGATTGGTTGCGCGGGTGTGGTCGGCACCATGAGTCAGGTCGACGAGGCCATCCGGATCGCCTATTTCTGGGCCGAGCGCGCGGCTGAGCTCACGTTCGACGAACCGCTCCCACCCGCCCTCGGGCTGACCGGGATGGGTCAGGCACTCGTACGCAAGGAACCGGCAGGCGTCGTCGCGGCGATCACGCCGTTCAACTACCCGATCCTGCTCAACCTGTGGAAGATCGGTCCGATCCTGGCGACCGGAAACACCCTGGTGCTCAAACCATCACCGTCCACGCCGTTCTCCGCTCTCGTGCTCGCGGCCGCCGCCGACGACGCGGGAATCCCCCCGGGCGTACTCAACGTGGTGACCGGCGGAATCGACGAGGCGCGCGCACTCACCGAACACCCGGACGTTGCCGTCATGTCCTTTACGGGATCCAACGAGGTCGGCAAACAGGTGATGCGTCAGGCGGCGGGAACCCTCAAGCGCGTCGTTCTCGAGCTGGGCGGCAAATCGCCAAGCATCGTCTTCGCCGACACCGACATCGACAACCCGATGCTGATGGCCGGGTTGGTCATGGGATTCACGATGCACGCCGGTCAGGGCTGCGTGCTCTTTACGCGACTACTGGTGGAACGACCCGTCTACGAGGCGGTCGCTGAACGCATCAGCGGGGCATTGCAGGCCATGCGGGTCGGCGACCCTGCCGACCCCGCGTCGGACATGGGACCACTGATCAACGCAGCGCAGCGTGAACGGGTCATGGGCTACATCGCATCCGGCCTCGAGTCGGGCGCCACGCTCGCCACCGGCGGTCATCGACCCACCCACCTGGACCGCGGCTTTTACGTGGAGCCCACCCTGTTCACCGACGTCACCAACGACATGCGGATCGCACGCGAGGAGATCTTCGGACCTGTCGGCGTGATGATCCCGTTCGACGGTCCGGAGGAGGCGATTGCGATCGCCAACGACACGCCGTTCGGGCTCGGTGGCCAAGTGTGGAGCGGAGATTCGGCAAAGGCTTTCGACGTCGCGGACGCTCTACGAGCGGGGTATGTCGCGGTGAACGGTGGCGATCGCAGCTTCGGTGGGCCGATCGGACCGGCGCCGTTCGGCGGCTACAAACAGTCGGGTATAGGTCGAGAACACGGTGCGGCCGGGGCCGACGAGTACATGGAAACCAAGACCCTGCACTACCCGATCGGCTGAGTCACGAATGAAGTCGACACATCTGTCGCGTCGCGACGTGGATTTTCTACTGTTCGAATGGCTTCGGGTGGACGAGCTTGTCAAACTGCCTAGATTCGCAGAGCACACGCGCGAGACGTTCGATGCAGTCATAGAGCTCAGCCAAAACGTAGCCGAACGCCACTTCGCGCCGCACAACAAGAAGGGCGACGCCTCCGAACCCACGTTCGACGGCACCAGGGTCACGGTGATCGACGACGTCAAGGAGGCCATTTCGGCCGCTGCGGCCGCGGGTCTGATCGGCATGACCCTGGACCTCGACAGCGGTGGACTTCAGTTGCCGATAACGGTCGCGCAAGCGTGTAGCGCGTACCTGGCCGCGGCCAACGTGAGCACGTTTGGCTACCTCATGCTCACCAATGCCAACGCAAACCTGTTGGCAGAGTTCGGCACTGCGGAACAGCGCAACACCTGGATCGAGCCCATGATCGCCGGTCGGTTCAGCGGCACGATGGCGCTGTCGGAGACCCAGGCGGGATCGTCGCTGGCCGACATCCAGACCAGGGCCGATCCCCGGAGCGACGGCACGTACCGGTTGTTCGGCGCCAAGATGTGGATCTCTGGTGCCGAGCACGAACTGACGGAAAACATCGTGAACCTCGTGCTGGCGAAGATCCCCGGTGGACCGCCCGGTACGAGGGGCATCTCGCTGTTCATCGTGCCCAAGTACCTCGTCGGCGCCACCGGCGAGATCGGAGAGCGCAACGACGTCACCATCTCGGGTTTGAACCACAAGATGGGCCAGCGCGGCATCACGAACACCGTCCTGAACTTCGGCGACGGTGCCCACACGCCGGGTGGGCAAGCGGGAGCCGTCGGCTACCTGGTCGGTGAACCGCACCGCGGCTTGCACTACATGTTCCACATGATGAACGAGGCCCGCCTCGGGGTGGGTATTTCGGCAGTCGCGCTGGGATACACGGGATTTCTGAAATCCGTGGACTACGCACGTGACCGCCCCCAGGGCCGGCCGATCTCGGCGAAAGATCCGACGACACCGCAGGTGCCCATCATCGAGCACGCCGATGTGAAGCGGATGTTGTTGGCGCAGAAGGCTTATGTTGAAGGCGGGCTGGCTCTGTCGCTCTACTGTGCCCGGCTGGTCGACGTCGAGCAGGCCAGCGACTCCGACGACGAGCGTGCCTCGGCTGCCCTGCTTTTGGACGTTCTGACGCCGGTCGCGAAGAGTTGGCCCTCTCAGTGGTGTCTCGAGGCCAACGACCTGGCGATCCAGGTCCACGGCGGTTACGGCTACACCCGGGAGTTCGACGTCGAACAGCATTACCGTGACAACCGGCTGAACCCAATCCACGAGGGGACGGTGGGGATTCAAAGCCTGGACCTGTTGGGCCGCAAGGTGGTACAGCACGATGGAGCAGGCGTCATCGAGCTGGAAAGAGTCCTGACCGCTACGGTCACGGTGGCGGAGGGATGCGGCGGTGAGGCCACGGTACTGGCCACGCAGCTGCGCACCGCCTGGCGGCACCTGCGACGCGTCACGTCCGTACTCGTCGGCTGCGCCGACCGCGACGCGGCAATGGCGAACAGCGTCGTCTATCTCGAGGCATTCGGCCACCTCGTGGTCGCATGGTTGTGGTTGGAGCAGTTCATCGCGGCGGGCATTCGGGAGGGTGGCTTCTACGACGGCAAGCGTCAAGCCGCGAGGTATTTCTTCCGGTACGAATTGCCGCGCACCGGTGCACAGTTGGACCTGCTGGAGTCACTGGACCGCACGACGGTGGACATGCGTTCGGAGTGGTACTGATGAGCTCGGGTCGTGTCTTGGTTACCGGGGCCTTCGGTTTGGTCGGCACGGCGTTGGTCGAACGCCTGGCGTCCGAGGGGCGCCGCGTCGTCGCAACCGACCTGAAGACGCCCGCTTACGTCAAGGCAGCAAGGAAGGTACCCGCTGGCGTCGAGGTGATGTGGGCGGATCTGACCGACCGAGCTCAACTCGACGAACTGATGAAGACGTCGTCACCGTCGGTAATCATCCACCTCGTAGGCATGATTGCGCCCGCGATCTACAGGAATCCAGGGCTCGGTCGCACGGTCAACGTCGACATCACCCGTGCCCTGGTATCGGCAGCCCAGGCGCTGCCGAATCCGCCGCGCATCGTGCACGCTTCGAGCGTCGCGGTGTATGGCCCGCGCAACCCGTTCCGCCATCCGGAGAAGGCGGACGAACACACCGCCACCCTGCCCAACGAGGTCTACGGTTCGACGAAACTCGAAGCTGAGCAGGTGATTCGGGCGTCGACGCTCGACTGGGTGATTTTGCGATTGGGCGGTGTGGTGAGCACACGCCTCGTTTCCATGTTGACCGGCTGGGACGTCCTCACGTTCGAGAGTGCACTGCCGACTGACGGTCGTATCCATGCGGTCGACGTTCGAGACGTGGCAAAGGCGTTTGCAGCGGCGACCACGGCGGATGCCGCGGGGAGGATCCTGCTCATCGGCGGCGACGATACGCTCCTGCTGCGTTACGCCGACGCCACGCACGACCTGACGGCTGCCGCCGGTGTCGGTGGCGTTCTGCCGAACGGGCTTCCTGGCGATCCAAACAGTGATACGGCGTGGTTCGCCACTGACTGGATGGACACCGGACCCGCGCAGGAACTGCTGGGTTTCCAAGAACATTCGTGGCAGGACGTGCTGGCCGATGTTCGTCGCGCGGTCGGTCCCGCACGTCACCTGCTGCGGTATGCCGTTCCGCTGATACGCCCAGTGCTGCAACGACGATCGGCATACCGCGGCGCATCGGACGTTTACGCGGATCCATGGCGGATCGTGCGGGAACTCTTCGGCGACCCAAGCCCACCGCCATCGTCGTGAGAGGGCGTCGGCGGTACGTCGACGAAATCGTCGACACGGCAAGTGGTTTCGGCATCGTCACGTCAGGTGTTCGGCAAGGGCTCTGCAAAGCAGAGATTCTGGCCCACGCGTCAACTTTGGCCGGGACACTCTCGGTTGATCTCCGCTGAAAGGAGTTGAGGGCTGATGGACTTTGACATGAGCGGCCGTTGTTCAGCGCTCGTCGAGGAACTCACGAACTTCATGGACGAAAGCGTCTATCCGGCCGAAGCGATCTACCATCGGCAACTCGCGGAAGCGCGAAATCCGCACGCACAACCCGTAATCATGGAGAGCCTCAAGGCCGAAGCGCGTAAGCGCGGACTATGGAATTTGTTCCATCCCGACCCTAGGTACGGTCCCGGGCTTTCGTATACCGAGTACGCACCGTTGGCAGAGCTCATGGGCCGCAGCGCGATTGGGTCCGAGGCGTGCAACTGTTCGGCACCGGACACCGGCAACATGGAACTGCTCACTCAGTTTGGCTCGGCAAGACAAAGGGAACAGTGGCTTGCGCCCTTGTTGGACGGCGAGATTCGGTCTGCGTTCGCCATGACCGAGCCAGACGTCGCCTCGTCCGACGCCACCAATGTCCGTATGCGTATCGAACGCCAGGGCGACGAGTACGTCCTCAACGGACGAAAGTGGTGGATAACCAACGCAATGCACCCTCTTTGCCGCGTTTTCATCGTGATGGGAAAGACCGACCCCGACGCTCCCACTCATCGTCAACAGAGCATGATTCTCGTGCCGCGTGAAACGCCAGGGGTGACGGTGACGCGCAATCTGTCAGTGTTCGGCTACGCCGACCAGGAGAGTCACTGCGAAGTGGCCTTCGACGACGTGCGCGTGCCCGTGGATAACATCATCGCCGAAGAGGGTGCTGGTTTCGCCATCGCGCAGGCCCGACTCGGACCCGGACGCATCCACCACTGCATGCGGGCGTTGGGTGCGGCAGAGCGTGCGCTGGAACTGATGTGTCGCAGGGCCTCCGAACGGACGACGTTTGGCGCACCGATCGCGTCTCGGTCGAACATCATGGACTGGATTGCGCAATCTCGCTCGGAGATCGAGATGGGGCGGCTGCTGACGCTGAAGACTGCTTGGCTGATCGACACCGTCGGAAACCGCGAAGCCAGGACGGAGATCGCCGCCATCAAGGTGGAGGTTCCACGTATCGCGGCGAAGGTTGTCGACCGGGCAATCCAGGTGCACGGGTCGGCGGGCTTGTGTGACGACTTCCCCTTGGCGGCGATGTATGCGCTCGTCCGATGCCTACGCCTGGCTGACGGTCCGGACGAGGTGCACAGCGCGACGATCGCACGCCGCGAGCTCGCGAAGTACGCGCCTGCGCGCTGACGCCAGCGCCCGTTCGATCGCGCTCAGCGGTGAGGGCTGCGGGTAGCTTATTCGACCGTCCAGTCGGTCTGCTAAAGTCGCACGACATGTGCGGAGAGGAGGGGTCATAGAGTGACGATCCCGAGCCTGCTTGACGGAGTGCGGGTGGTCGAACTTGCCGGCCGACCCTCGATAAGGGTCGCCGCCTCCATTTGCGCTTCCATGGGCGCCGACGTCGTCCGCGTGGAGTCTGGCCTGAGTTCTGAGGCGTCGATCAGCGGCGTGCATCCGCTCGTCGACGAGCGCGCGATGAGCGTGGCGTGGGACCGAGACAAGCGCACGGTCACCGTCGCCGAAGGTGAGTCAGCAGGTCTCGCTGATCTGGTCTCGGGCGCCGACGTCCTCCTGACTTCGGCCGAGCACGGTCTCGGCGACGCGTTCGCCGAGAGTCGCGGCGGCGTGGCCTACGAGGGAGTGCAGCTACTAATCACGCCGTTCGGGACGACGGGCCCCTACGCCGGATACCGCGGCGACGAACTCAACGTCTGCGCCTTCGGGGGTCCGGCGGTCTACGTCGGCGAGCCGGAGCGCGAGCCGCTTGTTCCGCCGTTCATGCTGGCCAGCTTCCAAGCCGCACTCTCGGGTCTCGCGGGTGCGCTGGGCGCGCTGCTCGGCGGCCGCGGCGCGCTGATCGACGTCGCCGAGTACGAAGCTCTCGCCACCAGCCACATGACCGGCCTCTACAGTCTCTCGTTGTTCTCCGGCGTCGTACCGCGCCGGGCCGGACATCGCAAACCCAATCCGTATCCGTTCACCGCACTACCGTGCGCGGACGGTCGCGTTTGTCTGGCCTTCCTGGCCGGCCACCAGTGGAAGCGGCTGCTCGATGTGATGGGCCACCCCGCGTGGTCCATAGACCCGCGGTACGCAGATCGCCGGCGCAACGGTGAGCTCTATGCCGATGAGCTCGACGAGCTGATGTCCGGGTGGCTGGCGGATCACACTAAAGACGAGTTGCGCAGGATGAGCGTCGAGCAGGGGATCCCGCTCGGACCGCTGGAGACCATCGAAGATTTGCGAGCCTCGGAGCAGTTCAAACACCGCGGCTTCCTGCGCTCGGTCAACGTAGACGGCCGCGACATCGATCTGCCTGGCCTGCCGTTCCAGGATCGCGCCGTGTCGGGCAGCGTGGCCGCGCCGATCACTCCGGACGTTCCCGCTGCTGCGGGTGAGCCGGATCTACCCCTGGCCGGTCTGCGGGTTGTCGACCTCAGCTGGGTGATGAGTGGACCGATGGCGGCCCAGTTCCTGGCCGACATGGGAGCCGACGTCATCAAGGTCGAGTCCCGCACCCATCTGGACGCCTCGCGCCAGGGCCTACCGCTGATCGAGGACGTCGAGGCCGGAGATGCGGGCGGGACGCCAAACATGATGCCGCACTTCAACGCTGTCAACCGAGGCAAGCGCAGCATCCAGCTGGATCTGCGCTCGGAGGCTGGTCGATCAGTGCTGGCACGCCTGGTTGAGGGCGCGGACGTCGTCGTCGAAAACATCGGTGCGGGCTCGCTCGAACGCCTCGGGCTCCCGATGGAGGAACTGGATCGACTGCGGCCGGGACTCGTGGTGCTCCGAGTGAGCATGGCGGGCCAGGAAGGTCCCGACGCAGCGCTGCCCGGCTACGCGCCGCAGAGCACATCGATCGGCGGCCTCGATGTGCTTGCCGGGTATCCGGGTGAACGACCACTCGGCATGGTCGCGCTCAATCTCGGTGATATCACCGTCGCGTCTTTCGCAACGGTCGCAACGCTGGCCGCTCTGCATCGGGCGCGCAAGCGGGGCATCGGGACCGTGATCGATCTGTCGATGGTCGAGGTTCACACCTCGACCATCGCCCCGCTGTTCGCCGCCCGTCAGCTCGACGATGCCGACCTGAGCCCGATCGGTAACAGTCATCGTGTCCACGTCCCGCATGGGATTTACCAGAGTTCGGGCGAGGATTCGTGGATCAGCATCGCGGTGCGAGACGAACGGGAGTGGGCAGCGCTCGCCGAAATCATCGGAGCGCCTGCGAAATTCGCAACTCGTGCAGACTCGGCAAGTCGGCGGGAAGTGGCCGCTGAGATCGACGAGCTCATCACGAGGTGGACCCGGAACCTGCCCGCAGACGAGGCTACCCAGCAACTGCAGGCAGCCGGCGTCCCCGCCGCGCCCGCCTACGGCGTGGAAGAGCTGATGATCGACGCCCATGCCCGCGAGCGCGAGGTGGTGGTCGAGCTCGACCACCACCTGATCGGCTTCGTCCCGGTGTATGGCACACCACTGCATGCGCAGCCGCCTATCGCCCGGGTTGCCGTGCGAGCTCCTGACCTCGGTGAGCACACCCTGGAGGTGCTGGGGGAGTTGGGCTTTGACACCGAACAGATTGCGGAACTGACGGATTCGGGCGCGTTTGACGGTCTGAAACCGTTCAGCCTGGACGTCAAGGAGAATGTATGACTGAAACGCAGGACACCTCCAGGGAGCGGCCCGGACCGCTGGACGGTATCAAGGTCGTCGACCTCACGCATTGGGCGGCCGGGCCGGTCGCGGCGATGGTGCTGGGCGACTTGGGTGCCGACATCTTGAAGATCGAGCCACCGGGAGGCGAGCCGCAGCGCGGCATGGGCGTGACGTTCCCCGGGGGATGGAGCACGTTCTTTCTCGCCTGCCAGCGCAATAAGCGATTCGTGAGCATCAACTACCGCGATCCGCGAGGTCGCGAGCTGGTGCAGAAGATGGCCAGCACCGCCGACGTGGTACTCGAAAACGCCCGTCCCGGAACGTGGGAGCGGCACGGGCTCGGCTACGACACGTTGCGTGGGCTCAACCCGAGGTTGATCTACGCCTCGATCACAGGGTTCGGTCAGACCGGCCCGATGCGCGACTGGCTGGCCATGGATCCGATCGCGCAGGCCGCCGGAGGTGTCGTCGGCATCACGGGCTCGGAGGAGGGTGGCCCTGCCAAGGTCGGGGCCGCGATCACCGACGTGGTCTCGGGCCGGTTGGCGGCCTTCGGCGTTGTCACCGCGCTTTATGACCGGATGCACACCGGACTCGGCCAGCGCGTGGACGCCTCGCTGTTCTCCACGGCGGTCGGGTTGCTCACCATGCGCGAAACCGAATTCCAGTTCACCGGAAAGAATCCGCCACTACTGGGCACTGCACACGGCCAGATCGTGCCGGCCGAGGCGTTCACCACGAGCGATGACCGGCGCGTGATGCTCTGCATCTACAGTGATTGGCACTGGGCGCGTTTCGCCGAACTCGCCGGCAGGCCGGAACTGGCTCACGACGAGCGATTTACGACGAACTCGGCCCGATGTGAGCACCGGGTGGCGACCATCGCCGTCGTGCAGGACGTAATCCGCTGCCGCACAGAGGCGGAATGGACCGAGCTGTTGGCCGGCGAACTGCCGTACGGTCCGGTGCTCGAATTCGACCAGCTTTGGCAGCATCCCCAGCTTGACGCCAACGAATTGATCGCGCGTTACGACATGCCCGGGGTGGGCGAGGTGCGCTCGATTGGTAGTCCCATCCGATTCTCGGGTTTCGCTCAGCCGGTGCGCCGGGTACCGGCCCCGACTGGCGCCGACACCGTCGAAGTCCTTCAAGAGCACGGACTTTCGGAGGCCGAGATCGACGAGCTGATCGCTGCCGGGGTTGTGCACTCGGCGCCGGTCGGGAACGCCGTCACCACCAACTAACAGCGGCAAGACACACAAAAGAAGAAATCGTTCTCGTTAAACGAAGAGAGGAACAGCATGACCGAAGTAACGGAGAAGCGGACCGACTTACCGTGGGGTGAGATCACCGACGAGACCATCGCCTACGCCGCGGAGCTGCTCGGGAAGCAGTTGCGTCGCGACCGGATGGCCGGCTGGGTGACCGAGGTCAACATCGATGCGATCCGGCATTTCGCCGAAGGTCTCGGTGACCGCAACCCGCTGTGGCGCGACCCGGAGTACGGCAAGACCACCCGGTGGGGCGCCACGCTGGCGCCGCCGACGATCCTCTACTCGGTCGACGGCACCACGGTGGCCCCGCGTCTGGCAGGCGTGCAGTGGCTCTACGCCGGTACCGACTGGGTCTGGTACGACGTGATCAAGCGCGGCGACGCGTTCGATGCCCCCGCCGTCTTCTACAAGCAGGACGTCAAGGGCGGCGAGTTCGCCAAGCGTTGGTTGCTGCAGACCGGGCACATCAAGTACATCCGGCGCGAGGACGGCGCGGTGGTCGGCGAGGCATACGGAAAGTGCGCACGGACGCCGCGGGGCAACGCGCTGAAGAAGGAAGGCACGCAGAAGTACAAGGCGCGCGAGGAGTACCAGTACACCGCAGACGAGCTCTATGAGATCGAAAAGGCGCAGATCGAAGAGGGCCCGCGCGGAGCGGACACCCTCTTCGCCGAGGACGTCAACATCGGCGACGTGTTGCGGCCGATCGTGAAGGGCCCGCTGACGTCCACCGACATGGTCGCGTGGTACGCCGGTTGGTCGGGTGCGGGCCCCTACGGCGGCGCCCACGGTGACGCCGTGCGATACCGGACCCGTCACCAGGACTTCCACATCTCCGAGAAGACCGGTGCGCGGGAGTCTGCAGGCCGTGGCCACCTGGAGCGCAAGACCGGTGAGGACGTCGGCATGGGCGGCGCGTATGACATTGGTCCGCAGCGCATCTCGTGGGGCGTCCAGATGCTCACCGACTGGATGGGCGACGACGGATTCCTGCACGCGCTGTCGGCGACGGTGAGCCGTCCCAATCTGCTCGGTGACACCACGACGTGGCACGGAACAGTTGCCGGCAAGGACGTCGTCGACGGTTATCACCTGATCACCATCGACATGTACGCCGACAACCAGCGCGGCGAGAAGAATTCGAAGGCGACGGCCACTGTGCTGCTGCCGTCGAAGAAGGATGGTCCGGTCGTCACGCCGATCCCGCGCAACCTCACTGAAGGCAAGTGATGTCGAACCTCGTCTCGGCCGGGGCTTCGGCGCCGGCCGGGCTGATCGGAGGTGCCCGTGGGTGACGTGCAGGCAGCGATCGTCGGTATCGGCGAAACCGAATTCACCAAGGAATCAGGCGTTTCCGATCTCCGGTTGAGCCTTGAGGCGTGTAAGTCGGCAATCGCCGACGCCGGGGTGTCAGCCCAGGACATCGACGGCATCGTCGTCCCGACGGTCGTCGGCGCCACCACCGAGGATCTCGCCACCAATCTCGGCATCGAGAATTTGCAGTACCACGCGGCGATCGTGCTCGGGGGTGCTGGACCCGCCGCCGCACTGCTTCACGCCAAGACGGCGATCGAGAATGGTCTGGCCAAGCGGATCTTGGTCAGTTACGGGTTCAACGGACGCTCCGGCGCTCGTCTCGGGCGTCGTGGGCCGACTCTGATGTTCGGTGAGGCGCCGAGCATGCGTCGCAATTACGAGGGTGTTCACGGCCTGCTGGTGCCCGCCCAGTACTACGCCCTGTGGGCGCAACGCTACATGTACGAGAACGGCTGGAAGTCCACCGAGCCGATGGCCCATGTGGCTGTGGCGCAGGCTCGCCACGCCGTGATGAACGGAAAAGCTGTCGGCGCCAAGGAGATCAGCGTTGAGGATCACCAGAACTCGCGGCTGATCAGCGCACCGTTCCGGCTGTACGACTGCAGCCGCGAGACCGATGGCGGCGCCGCTTACATCGTGGCCGCGGCCGCGCCCGGTAACCGCAACGCCGTCGTCATCCGGGGCGCGGCCGAAGGACATCCCGGCCAGGCGGATCAGCCGACCACGCGTCGGCGGTTCCTGCACACCGGGATGTCGGAGGCGGCCGAGCGCGCGTTCGCTCAGGCGGGGTGGAAGCCGAGCGACATCGACTTCGCCGAACTCTATGACGCGTTCACGTTCAACGTGCTCTGGCAGCTCGAGTCGCTGGGGTTGTGCGGCAAGGGCGAGGCTCCGGATTTCGTGATGTCGGGCAGCACCCGGGTGGGTGGCTCGCTGCCCGTGAACACTCACGGCGGCCTGCTCTCTCAGGCGCATCTATGGGGCATCAACCACATCACCGAAGCTGTCAAGCAGTTGCGCGGAACAGCCGGTGAGGCACAGGTGAAGGGCGCCACGCGAGGGCTGGTCACCGGTAGCGGTGACTTCGGGGACAACGCCGTCGTCCTGCTGGAAGGAAACCTCTGATGACCGAGACGGCAACCGAGACGGCGAGGCCGGAGTACCGCAAGCCGTTACCGAAGCCGACCGAGACCGACCAGCCGCACTGGGACGGACTCAAGCGGCACCAGGTGCTGGTCCAGAAGTGCGACGACTGCAGCTCCTTCCTGTGGTATCCGCGCCAGATGTGCAGCAACTGCATGAGTTTCGCGCTGACATGGACCGAGGTCGACCCGACCGGGACGATCTACTCGTTCACCACACAGCATCACGGGACCGGGTCGAAGTTCGACGCTGAGCTGCCGTACTCGGTGGCCGTGGTCGAACTCGACGCGCATCCGGACGTCAAGCTCGTGGGCCCCGTGAACAACGTGACCCCCGAAGAGATCCACATCGGACAACGGGTGCGCGGGACCTTCCTGGACGCGACCGACGACGTGACGTTCCTGCACTTCGAACCATTCGATACGGAAGGTGACAAATGAGCGAAACAGAGGCGCCCAAGGTTCTCGTCGAACGCGAGGACTGGGTCGGCATCATCACCATCAACAGGCCCGACGCCCGTAATGTCATCGACCCAGAGGTCGCTGCGGGGATCGAAGCCGCGCTCGACGAGCTCGACGCCGATCCGAAGGTACGCGCAGTCGTGCTGACCGGCGCGGGGGAGAAGGCCTTCTGCGCAGGGATGGATCTTCGGGCGTTCGCGAAGGTCGGTCCCAAGGGCGGATTCTTCACCGAGAAGGGCGGTTTCGCGGGCATCACGTCGCGCAAACTGGTCAAGCCGCTAGTGGTCGCCGTGAACGGCGCGGCCTTCGGTGGTGGTCTCGAGATCCTGCTCGCCGCCGACTGCGCGATTGCCGCGTCGAGTGCGAAGTTCGCCCTGCCCGAGGTCAAGGTCGGCATGCACGCCGGGGCAGGCGGCGTGATTCGGCTGGCCAAGCGAATCCCGAGGTCGGTCGCGCTGAAGATGGTGATGTCCGGCGAGCCGATCAGTGCCCAGCGCGCGCTCGAGCTCGGCTTGGTCAACGAGGTGGTTGCACCCGACCAAGTACGGCCGCAGGCACTCCGGCTGGCGCGCAGCTTCGCGTCCGCATCGCCGACCTCGGTGCTGGTGTCGCGCGAACTGATGCTGCGGTCACTGGAGGCGACCGAGGAGCAAGCGTGGGATCTGAACAAGGCAGCGGCGCGCATCGTGCTTAGGTGCGGGGACGCCAAGGAGGGGCCGAAGGCGTTCGCTGAGAAGCGGGAGCCCGTGTGGGCCGACGCGGGACCGGTCGAACTCGGCTGACCGCATGACCTTTCGTGTCGTGCAATGGGGCACGGGGAACGTCGGTCGGATCGCACTCAGGGCCATCATCGAGAACCCCGAGCTGGAGCTAGTCGGCGTGGTCGTGCACAACCCGACGAAGGTCGGCGTTGACGCAGGCGAACTGTGTGGCGTCGATCCCGTGGGGGTGCCCGCCACCGACGACCCGGCGGCGGCGCTGGCGTCGTCACCGGACGTCGTCTGCTACACAGCAGCCGCAGATCGTCGTCCGCACGAGGCCGTCGACGAGATCTGTCTCGCGCTGACCGCCGGTGCCAACGTGGTGTCGACATCGGTCGTGAGCCTGCTGCACCGCAACAGTGCCGAACCTGCGGTGCTCGCGCAGCTCGACGCGGCCTGCCAAGCCGGCGGTACGTCGTGCTTCACCTCGGGTAACGACCCGGGTTTCAGCACCGAGTACCTACCGCTGGTGCTGACGGGTGCGCTCGAGCGACTGGACTTCCTTCGGGTGATGGAGGTGTCGAGCTATGCCAGCTACGACAAGCCGGAGATCCTGTTCGACATGGTCGGATTCGGCAAGCCGCCGGATTACGTTCCGCCGCTACTGATGCCAGGGGTGCTCACGCGTCTCGGCGGCGGGTCGATCCACGGCATCGCCGCCGGGCTGGGTGTGACACTCGATCGCATTGACGAAGTCCACGAGCGCTGGAACACCGACGTAGATCTCAGCGTCAACGGTTCGGTGATCCCGGCCGGCACCATGGCTGCGTTGAAGTTCGAGCTGCAGGGGATCGTCGACGGCAAACCGCTGATCGCGGTCGGGCACTGCAACCGCATGCACGACGATGCGGCCCCGGACTGGCCCCGGTCGACGGGCAAGGCCTACGACATCACGGTGGAGGGTTCGCCAACCATCCGCTTGAACGTCGACATGGTCGGCGCAGACGGCGATCACAACACCGCCGGCCTAACCATCACGGCGATGAGGGTGCTTCACGCGATCCCCGCGGTCTGCCGGGCGGCACCCGGCGTGCTCGGCGCTCTCGACGTCGGGCTGCTCACCGGCCACGGCGTCGTGCGCTGATCTTGTCTACTACACCGCAGCGAATCCTGAACGATACCAAGGAGTTACGCATGGACGATGTGCGCGAGTGGCTCGACCGGCTCGAAATCAGAGATGTCATCGAGAGATACATGCGATACAACGATGACGGTGACGCCGAACGCCTCATGTCCCTGTTCCACGAGGACGCTACATTCCAGACGTCCGGGCAGACCCACCAAGGCCGTGACGCCATCGCCGCACAGTTCCAGGCTGCCTTCTCGAGCACCACGCCGGGCCGCTGGACCGATGAGGGAAATCTCTTCGTCCAACCGCGCTCGCTTCACATCGGTTCGAATCCGGTGATCGATCTCGACGACGACCGCGCCACAGCGGAGACCGACTTCCAGGTGGTCTTCCGCAATGCGGAGGGGCGCAGTGCGCTCAGCGTCATCGGTCGGTTCAGAGACCGGATGCGCCGCTCCGACGACGGAGCCTGGCGGATTGAGTGTCGCACCATCGTGCCGGTGGCCAAACAAGGGGGAAACGCCTCCTGAATCTCCGCATAGTGGGCATAGCCCAGGTGGCATCGGAGGCCGGCAGCCGAACTGATCAGGATGATCGAGCCGCCCGCTTTCCGCTCGATCATTCCCGGCGCGGTCGCGAGAATGGTGCTCCAGACGGCTCTTCAGGTTGGTGTCGACGACTATGTCGTAGGTCGCAGCGGGAACCTCGAGCGAACTGGCGTGCACCGATAGAGCCCCGGCGTTGGCGACCACGACGTCGATGGGGCCAACCGCGGCTTTCCTCCAGCTGTTCGGGAGTCGCTTGCCCACAATTCAGCTGCCCTGCCGGATCGTATGGTGCCCCAAGATCGGTCGCAATGATGTCGGCGTCCTCCTCGGCAAGCCGGACCGCGTGCGCTCGTTCCCTGACCCATTCCCGCGCCAGCGATGAACGCGACCTTTGCCGCGACATGCCCATCACTTGTCGTCGCCTTCTGTTGGACGAGCGCCCTGAGCGCTGCGAGCCAGGCTGGATTACCAATACGCCATAGATAACTATCCAAAATCGTCGTGATTCACGGAATCGTACGACCGCGCGTCGACGGGCAGTGCACGTGGACGGCTGGGGCAAATGGCTAGGCAGAGGCCTCTTTCTGGCGGACCCATCGCGCGAGTCGCCAGCCGTTCTGTGCTCCGCGCGAGTTTTGTACTCAAGATCGATAAGTACTAGCGGTCGGTGGGTCCGCCACGTAACGTCGTCGGTGTGAGCTATGACCTGGTCATCCGTAACGGCACTGTCGTCGACGGCCTTGGTGGTGTGCCGTACCCCGGTGACGTTGCGGTATCAGACGGTGTGATCGTCGCGGTCGGCACCGTCTCCGAGGAGGGCGACCGCGAGATCGACGCCTCCGGACTGCTCGTCACGCCCGGATTCATCGACCTCCACACGCATTACGACGGACAGGCGATCTGGTCGGAGCGGCTGACGCCGTCGTCGGCCCACGGGGTGACCACGGCGCTGATGGGCAACTGCGGCGTCGGATTTGCGCCGTGCCGTGCCGAGGACCACGACGTCCTGGTGGATCTCATGGCCGGCGTCGAGGACATCCCGGGTGTGGTCATGGTCGACGGCTTGCCCTGGACTTGGCAGACGTTCCCTGAGTTCCTCGACGCTCTCGACGCGGGACGGCGCGACATCGACGTAGCGGCGCTGTTGCCACATTCGCCGCTGCGGGTCTACGTCATGGGTCAGCGCGGGGTCGACCGGGAGCCGGCGACCATCGAGGATCTAGCGCAAATGCGCAAGCTTGCTGCCGAGGCCGTATCGGTCGGCGCCCTGGGATTCGCATCGTCTCGGGTGGCG